>Ga0315906_10000813_pt1 | contig 48302 bp, 9 predicted proteins | sample LakEriMetagenome_4_FD_203526 | JGI IMG/M metagenome (GOLD analysis project Ga0315906, IMG submission 203526) | Freshwater fungal communities from buoy surface, Lake Erie, Ohio, United States - Buoy 2 MA122 | ecosystem: Environmental > Aquatic > Freshwater > Lake > Lake biofilm | place: USA: Lake...
AGCCGTACTGCTCCTACTGTGGGTGGTAGTTATGTAGAATTACCTGTACAAAACACTATTAGATATTACATGTCTAATAAGGGCAGTAAGATAATGAAATATAACTTTACTGATGGTCGTGATACACAGACTGAAGCCGGTAAGTATATGCAGACTCTGTTCATTGACTATGTAGAGAAGAATATTGAAGACTATGATTTGAATTATGATTACTATCTAGAAAAGATTATGAAGGAGATTTATAATCTAGAACCAAATGTAAACCAATTAAGTTTATTCTAATGCCAAGAAAAATTCAAGACATCACCAGAGCTACTCTGGAAGCTGTTCCGTTGCCAGTTCACGCTGCTACGTACACAGTTATTTCTCACAAATCAATTATGGATTATGCCCTTGCAGAGATTGCTGCAATGGGTTTCACTGTACAAAGTGAAGAGTATAGAGCAACCCATGATGGGCAAATTGCTCAAGGTATCTACCAGCTGAATTACAATTCAGACCCAGAGATGTCCCTTATGTTTGCATGGACAAACAGTTATAATAAACAAATAAGATTTAAATGTGCAGTAGGTGGTTATGTGCACGCTAATCAAACCGTCATGTTATGTGGTGAGATTGGTACATATGCAAGAAAGCATACTGGTACTGCAGATGCTGATACAATTGCAATGATGCAGACTCACCTGACTAATGCGCAGATGTACTATGATAACCTAGTTGCTGATAAAGATGCTATGAAAGTAGTATCTATTAGTTCAAGAAGACAAGCTGAGATTCTAGGTGTACTCTTTGCAGAGTATGAAATCTTGACTACTGAGCAAGCAAGTATTATCCGCCAGCAGATGGATAAGCCAAGCTTTTTCTATAACGGAGGTAAAGATACATTGTGGTCTTTCTATAACCATGCTACCGTAGCATTGCAACAGTCTCACCCAAGAACATGGATGGAAGATCAACGCATGCTACACTGGTTCATTAGCAATGAGTTCAACTTAGGTCAAGTTCTTGTAGCTCCTATCACACCAGCTGTAGAGATTACTGTACCTATGATAGATCCATTAAATGCTATTCCTAATCAGACTAATATCCTAGATCAGATTGCTGAGCTTACAGGAGAAACATCTGAGGAAATAGTAATTCACATTGAGTCAGATCAAGAGTATGTTGAACGTGTAGCTGAGATTGAAGGTGAACCTGAACCAGATGTAGTTGAATACACTGATCCTGCAGGTAATACTTTTGAAGCACCGGTAGTAATAGATGATTTTATTACTGATGAAGAAGAAGATGCTATTATGGAACAGATGTTAGTTCCAGTAGCACCAGAAAGAGTTAAGTTCTCAGTAGATAATACTGAGACTACAACTGAATTTGATTTTGATTTGAACTTTGAAGATGAGGAAGAGGGTGACTCTAACCAATTCTTCTTATGATCCTGTAATAAAGAATGCAGGGATTACACCTAAAGGGGGGAATGGCTACGGCTGTTCTCCCCTTTTTTTTTAATTGAGTGCGTCAAACGCTTCCGCTTTCTTAATTGCCCAGATTGGTGCTACGTTCTTACCTTTGATACCCCATACACTTGCAAAGTGATTCCATAGTTTAAGACTACCTTCTGTCTGCCAAGCATATGGTCCTACATCTTGTTTGTATCTTGCTTTCTCACTTCCACTTACCCAGTATATAATATCCATGAACAGTTTAGAATAGAGTTCTAATGTTGGTCCTGTTGCAATTGAAGTACTGTCTGTAAGACTAAGCCACTCATCAAATCCTATACCCGGTAATGGAATGAACATCTGGTTCTCTCTCTTAGTCATGATTAATAGGTACAATGCTTCATTTGATAACCAACCTAAAGCACCATATCTTTCTTCCATAGCTTTGAGTTTATTAAATCTATCTTCATCACCTGGATCATATCCAAACAAGAACATACCCACAAGAGCCATAGCTAACAACATAAGAGATTCAGAAGCCATCTTTTTGATTGCAGTCTTTTCTTCTACATCCATAGCAGGGTATGCTTCTTTGAAATTTCTAATCAATTTAATGATTGACTGTATACCTGTGATATAGTATCCTTTGGTTGTTGTTCCCATATCCCAGTCATAGACTTCACCCCATCTGTTCTCTTTAGACAAATCCGTTTGGAATCTGTTAAGGAACATAGGTAGAGCAAACTTCTTATAGAAGGAGAATAGGTTATAGAGGATATACTGGTTAGCTTGAGGGTTATCTTCCTCAGCTATCATACCGTTGAGTCTTTTCCCTGTACCTTGAATCTTTAATTTGAAGTCATTAAATAACTTAGCAGTAGAGATTACAATCTTGTCCCCTGGTTCTAACTCACTAGCGCTTTTGATTTTGTTCTTAGTTTTAATTGCTTCTACTGTAGTTGAGTATTTCTTAGCAATTTCATCTAGAGTTTCAGTACCATCATACTCATGAGAGATAGGTTTTTGATCCCACTCAGGATCAATACCTTCTTTAAGTCTGATAATCTGGTCATCACCAAGTTCCCAAGCATCAACGTAGCGGATCTTTTCTACTTTCCCATCTGCTCTTGTAATTGGAATTTGTTTGTGCTCCATCATACCAAAGAAGATTTCCAAACCACTGTTGAATTCCAATAGCTTTCTACCATCTAACAAGAAGGTCATGTCAAGCATATCCTTTATGAAAGTTCTAGAGTTAGATTTACCAAAGTCTTGCTTTGTTTTCCCTGTTACCGGGTCAAATCTTTCAATCATTTGGATAAGTAAACTCTTAGGTCCCATTGCCTTATAGTAAATACCTTTAGAAGATAACTCTACTGTAGCTTTGAAAGCTTTAAGTTTACCACGCGCCATAGATTGGTAGCTGATATACTGTCCACCGGCAGCTTCTACCATCTTCTGGAATGTCATACCATAGCGGTTCTTCAATGCAGACTGTATATCCAAGTTGATGAATGAACCACTTGCTTTACTCATGAGAGCTTTGATAACCTTAGTAAGCGCAGGGTTGTTTTGTTGGAAGTCAGATGCAGCTTGTCCATAGAATAATCTTTCTATGTAGTATTGATTAGCTTTTAGTCTTTGATATGTCTTAGTAGCAGCTGGCAAGAATACTTCCTCACCTCTGGTCTTCTGGATATCACGGCTCACTTTGCTCATGTCCTTCAATCCATTCTCAGGATCACTCAGGATTTTAAGAATAGCTTTTCCTAATGGCTCATTCTTAATCAATGCTTCTTGTTCATTCAATGAATACAAGTAAGTACTTGTTGACCCAAGTATATCTGTTGTAGTTTCAGAAAGCTGTAGTTTATACATACCTCTTACTGGTATACGGGTAATAGGTTTACCGTTGATATCAGTAGCAATCAATTGAGTAGAAACATCAGCATTCAAACCAAACTCACGGTCATCCGTAGTAGATTTAAATAGAGAAGTTGCACCTTGTTTAAGTTGCTCCAACTTAGTATAGGCATCATTTCTTGCATTACCAGATTGCATATATTCCATGTTCTCATTGATACGCATTCTTGGTGTATCAAGATACATCTTAGAGCTGTATGGTCTATCCTTTTGTATCTTAAGATACTGCTTCTTGTACTCCTCAATCAACTTAAATCTTGCAGAGTTAGGATTCTTCATTAATTCAAAGTACTCTTTGTTCATGTACTTATCATTAGGGCTACCAATAGGAACTACTTTAGGCAAATAGTTTCCTTGGTTGTCAATGATGGTACCTACATAACTATCACGGTTAGCATTTCTAGGTATAGTACGGTACTCATCTTTAATACTACGGTAAGAATATTTACCTACAGGTACACCTTGAACTCTGATTGGTTTTTTAGTAATAGGGTTAATGAGATCAGTCATCTGATAGTGCTCGGGATCAACCGGTCTTGTAACACTCCATGCTTTTATTCTAACGTACTTTGGTATGTATGAATTTGTAGCTTGGTCATATGAAGGCTTCAGGTAGTGGTTAGCTTTAAACCATGTAGCAAACTCTGGGTTTACTGCCATTACCTTTTTTATGATAGGTGAATTAATCCACTCATCAGCATTCTCTCTCGTTAACTGTACAATATTACCACCTGGAAAGTCTTTTGCCTCAAGCATTCCTTTCTCTTCTAGGATTGCTGTTGCATCTCCTATAGTATTATCAAATGCAGCAGTATAAGCATCAGTAGCAGTTGTCTCTCTCAAGTCAGAAAGCTCAGCAAAGGCAGCTCTCAAGTCAGCATTCTCTTGTTTGCTGAGACCCAAGTCATTTTTGATATTGAAAAGTGTCTTGTACTTTTCCATATCTACAGGATCAATAGTTTTATTTAGCTTGATTTGCTTTTCTATATTAGCCATCCAAGCCATATCTTCTTTACTGATACCGGTTTGTCTGTCATACTTTTCCTGAAGCTCTACAATTTCTTTTTCTATTTCTAGTAACTTCTTTCTTTGAGCAGGGTTGAGTTCAATACCATCAGGAGTACCGTTCTTATCTGTAACCACATTAACTAGAATAGCTCTTTGCTTATACAGAGTTGCAAGTTGTAGAGATACAGTATTGTTTTTAGCCTTTTCTGTAAGAGTTCTAATAGTATCAAAGATCTTCTCAAGGTCTTCATAGTACTTATCAGAATAAGCCAAACGTGTATTCTTGTCAATGAACTTTTGAATGTACTTGTCAAAGTCCACATCATCCATATCAATACCCTCAGATGCAAGTTCTGTAAGTACAAAGTTGTCAAAGTCTCTCTGGAACTGGTCATAGTTAACCTTTGGCTCATAGAACTTCTTAGATTCTTTTCTGTACAACTGACGTACTAGAACTTTTTTTCTTTCCTCTTCAGACTTTGGTACACCAAAAGAATCATAGACTTCATATAACTGCTGATACTCTCTGCGCGCTTCTTTAGATTCTGGTTCTTCATAGAGGTCATCCAATTCAGTAAACACACTTGTAGAACTATAGAGACTCATTTGGTCAAGTGCCTCTTGTCTTTCAAGATATGCCTCTGTAGATTCATCTGCGGACACTACTAAATCAGTCTTAGTCACAGGGTCATATACAGTATTGGTTTGTCTCCATATATTCTGAACATTATAGACTTCATCCTTGTATTGTCTATTCATGTAAGTATTATGGAAGTTCCATAGATCCTGCATGGCTTTCTTAATTGCAGCTCTATCCTTCTTTTCTCTAGCTTCTTCCAAAGCATATTCCAGTTCCCCCTTATCCGCACGCCAATTAATAAATTTATCTAGCACAGATCTAATTTGCATCCGTTTTAATTCACCGTCTTCTACAACAGCAATAGTATCAACAAATGTCATCAAGTCTGCAAGCATGTGGGTTTTATTAGGGTTATACCCTAGAGCATTAAGATGAGGAAGAATAGCCTTTATCAATTCTATTTCCTGTTCATGAGACTTAGCTGCAGCATTAGACAACTCATTCTTCATCTCTCTATAGAAAATACCCATTTGGTCATTGATATTTGTATAGGACAAGATGTTAGCACTAATAGTATTTATATCACCACCTTCTCCCTTAAGCATTCTAGCAATACTCTCTGCGGTAATATATTTCTTTCCAAAGTTTCTTACTGCTTCTGCTATGTATGTGTCACTTGTTACAGGTCTTCCTAAATCAATATCTGCTTTTGAAAACTTATCTAAGTTACCTCTTGTTTTTAGCTTAGTAATATAGTCTGTTATTTCTTGTTCAGTAAAACCTTGCGGAGACAGTATCAACATCAACTTAGTCTCAAGCTTACCTTGAATAGATTCATTCACTAAGTCAGCGTTTTCAGTAAACCAGTTAACCATTCCGTCAAATCTCAACTTAGATGCATCACCCAAAGAGTTCTTAATTACACGCTCAATAGATAATAGCTTCTTAGTAAATAAAGTTTCCTCATCTAGCTTAAGTGTTTTTAGAATGTCATCAATAAAACGTTGCTGTTCTTCCATGAATGAGATATAGTAATCTACCACAGCCATACCATCCGGTTTAAGATGTATCTTCTTGGTACGCATGTCTTTTACTATAGTCTGAATCCTGCGGGCAAATACTTCAATCTCATTGATACTCTTGATCATGTTGATTGCGCGCTTGTTGAACTCTTTTTCTTGAGCTCTAATTGCTTCAATTAAATCTTCAGGATTAATATCAGAAAGGTTAGTATATACAGTCTGACCTTTGCTCATGTAGTTTTTTACATTGCGCAACAGTCTTCTACCATCAATGCTTCCATCCTCTTGACCTTTCTGCAGCATTCTCTGTACATCCTTTGGTGTTTTCTCTAACTGCTTTAGCTGATAGTCAATCCCTGTATAGAACTTATTAAAGGTGTCAATGAAATCTTGAGCATCAGTATTTTTTAATTCTTCTACTAGCTTTTCTATGTCTGTCTTAGCGTTTCTAGCAAACTCAGCCACATCAGAATTCTTCAGCGCCTGGGTTTCAATCTTGAACTCTTTAGTCAACATCATGTCAACAAGCTCATCCAAAGTTGTATTAGCACTCAACTTGCTTAAGTCTGTTCTACCTACAAGCTTTTGGATAATCTTTTTGATAGCATATAGAAGATTAGTCATAAATGCTTTGAACGCACTGTCTGATTCAGTAACCTTGTCAATCTTCTTCATGGCACTGTACTCCATGGCACGGACAAGAGCTTCTTCTTTTAGTCTATCACCGGTAAGTCTCTTAGACTCTACCTTTTGTTTCTGCTCATTTACTAAGTCAGCAATAATACGGTCACCTGCAAATGTAGCAGACAACTGGGCAAACAACTTCTCAAATAAAACAGGGTTATCTCTTCTTATTGCTTGTAAGAAAGGGTGAGAGTACTCGTGAAATAGGTTCTCAACATTAAAGTTATCATCTACAAAGTACACTATGTTGTTAAAGTAGAATGCCGGTTCACCGTTATACGGTGTCTTAGTATCCTTAAGTAACTCATAAGCATAGTCAGCTGATACTTGCTGATACTCCATGTCAAAGGCTACTCTAAACTTCTCACCTAACTTGAAAGCAATCTCATTAGCTCTTGCTCTTTGAGAACCCTTTACAGAAAGTTCAAACTGCTTAGCAATATCTAAGTCATAGTCATCTACTTCATTCTGCTTTAGGTAATCATCTGAATAATCAACTCCTGCTCTTACAGCATCCGCTCTTAGAGCATGTCTTGCCTCCTCTTCTTCAAGTCTTAACTCATTAGCAAAGTATCTATCAATTAAAGAGTCTGGAATTGTGACATCAATATTAAGTATGTCAGCTTCAGATCTTGTAAATCTTACAACACTGTCATTGTACATTTGATTAATGCGCACAGCTAGATCCCTTGCTTGTTTAGCAGTACCATATGTACCTGGTCTTGCCAAGTCATATACTTCTCCTTCAAGGTTCTCCTTTATCTTAATTCTACAAGGCATCTCACTTATTTTATATTATAAATATACTAATTATTACACTTTTTACTAGATCTTTTAGACGGAGGTAGTCCTTCAGGCGCGTTTTCATCAAATAATGTAAGCTGTGTTCCCGGTGCTACAGGCGCTTGTTGCACTTCTTCAAGAGATCTCTTACCATTATTATTTTCTGCAGCGGCTACTCTAAAGGTAAAGTTCATTCTCCAGTTATCTAACATCAAACCTCCGTTAAAGTATTTGTTGACATTAGAATTGTTAAGATTAATCTGGCCTAAATTAGTTGTTCCTTGTACATTAGTTACAGTATGTTGAACTAGTCTTGATTCACCACCAAATACCATCACATCACCGCTTGACAATGTTTGTGTTCCTGATGTTTTTGTACCAGGTTTAGGCGCATATACAATTCCTTTAGCATTATTATAAGTAAAGTCTGCATTAGCACCAATGGATACGGAGATAATATCTCTATCTAAAGTTCTATAGTCTTCAGTAGTATCTTGATGCCAACCTAGTGTTCTACCAATAGGGTACAAGTTAATAAGTACTGTATCATAATCTGACATATCCTGACCTGTAATCTTTTCCAATATGCTAATGATATTATAGGGAATAGGCATGATAGGCGTACCATCAAAGTTACTTAAGTAATAATTGTAGTTCCATCTCTTATCTTTACTATCTTGACCACCAAGACTTTTCTTGATTGATATAATAGACTCATTATAAGGACCATTTCTATCTACACCTTTACCTTCTTTATCCACTACAAATAAAGGACTCCATTCCATTTGTCCAGCAGAAGCCATCACATAAGCAGGGAAAGGATTATAACCATTTTTCTCAAGTACATCTTTACCAAACTCAAAGAACTGTTTTTGTTCCTCTACAGTTAAAGCTTTTGGCATATAATCAAGACCTGGTTCTAATTCTATAACATCTACTGTAGGTTTAACATTAGAAACATACTCAGTCATACCCTCAGACTTAATGTCTTCCAACATTTGCGCGTAAGAAGCAGCATGTCTATCAATAGTTTCATCTGAAACATTAGCTCTATTCTTACCTGCAGCAATATCAGCTTTAATCCTTTGTTTTGCTAATTCAGGATCCAAAGCCATAAGCTTATACTGAATATTAGCATTAGGTATTTCTTTTCTGATAGCTTCAATAAATGTTCTTCTCTTATCTTTTGTAAGATTAGTAGTATCAAATACAACTTGTTTACCTTGTTTTATTGCACTAATGGCACGTTTAGCAGCTTCAGTATAAATTTCTTTGTCTTTAGACTTATTATCTATATCTCCTGTAAACTCAATTCTCATTTCATCAGGGGAGATGACAACCAAGTTCTCTTGAGGAAGAGAGCTAATAAATGTAGACTTTCCGCTACCACTTGTTCCAATAGGCAATATTACATCTGCTTCACTTGAAGCTGGTCTGTTTACAACAGGTTCTTTAACAAGTTCAAATTCTATAGCATATGGATAATTACCTACATTTTTATCTGTAACATCTTTTGTCCAACCTTCTTTTTGCCATGTTGCATCTTGATACTCTTGAGTAAATGGAGCTACTTTAGTAATTCTAGTGTAAGCCAAATTTCCTTTTTTGTCAGTCATGCGGATAACCATACCAACCAAGTCTTCTATCTTAGTAAGACCATAGTCTTTAATCATTCTAGAGATATCTGTTTTAGCACGTGTAGTTCTTGTTCTATCACCAGAGAGTATTAAGTCCATAGTAGATTTACCTTTGAACTGCGGCTCCATAGTTCTACCTCCTGTACCATCTGCAAAGTTTTGCTCAATAGAAGGAAGAGCATCAGCTGCTTTCTTCAAACTTTCAATATCTCCACTAGCAACAGCACCTTCTTTAGTAAACTTATAGTACTCATATTTACCAACTACTACTGTAGATGCTGTGTAACCCTTAGACTCCAAGTACTTCTGAATGTAGTAATCCTGTAGATTTCTCTGGTCATTGTAGCTTCCTAGTAGGAAAGTAGATACACCGCTATCTATAGCTCTGAGTATTTCAGGTTTGTATTTGTTCTTGAAGTCTTCTTGAATAGCTGTAGTAAGATCTACACCACCTCTATTAAAGTTACCAGAACCAGACAGTGCCACAACTTCATCAGGCGTATACTTACCTTTGTTAGCCAAGTTACCAAATGCTTGTCTGTAAACTTTAGTAGAAGACTTAGCATCTAGTCTAGGGTCATTAAGAGTTGTTTCAAAACCAATGAATGCATCAGCATCTTTGAACATCTCAATGTCTTTAGCTCTAAATGGATTAGTAGTTTCTACAGCATTAATTGCTTCTATAACTTCTGCAACAAGAGGATTCTTAGCCTTTCTATTCATCTGCTCTAGCTCATTGAGCATATCTTCCTCATCATACTCCTCAAAAGCAGTATCAGTAACCATTCTCTTGAAGCCAGATGTAACAACATAGTTCTTAAAGATGTCACTGTTGTCCAATAGGTTGATTGTTATACCCTCCAATTGATTTTCATCAATAGGATTTTGCAAGTAGTTAATACCTACAGTTCTCATTAGAGTGATATAACCGGCTGAGTCATATACTTTAACAAAACCAAATGAGCTATATCCAATACCATGTTGGTAGTACATCATTTCTGAGAAGAACTTAAAGGTATCAGAGATGTATTTATTCTCTGCATCACTTCCCTTACGGATAGTAATATCACCTAACTGTACAAGATCATTATGGTAACCATCAGCAACATCACCAGTTGCCTTTGAGTCATTCAATACAATGATGTTCTTGTCTGTTTTAGTTCTTGACTCAGGAGCTAGTTGTGAGGCTATTCCAAATTTTTGTTTTAATACAGGGAACTGATTAAGCAAACGCATCACATCATCAGTGTAATTGAATTGTGACAAGCCCATGACATATCCTGGGTTGAATGAGTTTCTAAGAGCTCTTTTAACCAAATACATTTCATAGGCTGCCGGCTCATCCAAATTAAACTGAGACATAAGATCCTGGAACATGTATTCCTCTCTTACTTTCTCAATAGGATTATTGGTTCTGAGTAGCTCTCTTTGTACAGTAAATAGTACATAGTTACTGAAGTATCTGAAAGATGTACCAGCAAGAAGACCACCTTTGTCTTTTGGAATTACTCTCACAAATGGATCTCTTTCAGCATCAAATGCAAACAGTCCTCTTCCAAGATATGACTCTGGCTTGTTTACATTATCTAGATACATACCATCAGCAAAGTCAGACTTAGTAAGTTCTATGTTTATAGATATTACACCATTCTCAATCTTAACAGCTTCAGCTTGCTTATCATTAATAGATATCTTATACCCTTTGTAACCTTCAGGTAGCATCAAGTCTTCATCTATTATTTTTGCATTAGGGAAGTTAGATAGTGTGTTTTGGAACAATGATGTTACTACAGCATTGTTAAACATAGAACTGAATCTTTCTTTACCTTCAATACCCTGACCAAATCTAGCAGCAATAGTATTGCTAAATCTGTTTGTTGCATCTTCAATATACTCAGAGATATCACGGTCCAATCTTAATGGGAATAGTGGTTCAATTGTATCCATCATCAACTGATCAATACGGAAGCTACCTAGAATAGACTTTTTCTCAAAGTCATCCATCAAGCTATCATCAATCTTACCAGACTTCTTAAGATCTGCAATACGCTGTTGTCTGTTTCTTACTTGCTGAATAGTCTTCACAAAACTAGTATCAGGTGACATCAATGCGGCAGCTTCTTGCATACCTTTAAGTTGATGCTCAATCTGAATATAGTGTAATAAAAACGCTAATGCTAAACGGCTAGTTGTATCATTCTTAGTAATAGAATCTGTAATCAAATTAGTATTAAATACAGCTTCTTGAGAACCAAATACTTTATCAAAAGCAATTCTTTTTGCATAGTAGTAATTAGCAGTAGATACTATTGATGAAGAAGGTTTATACAATTGTTTTTGTAAAGGGAATGCTAATTTTTCATCATATAGATTAATACCTCTCACAACAAATGGTGGTACATCACCTGACTGAAGACCTTTCTTCAATTGAGAAGCTGGCATTTGTACGTATCCTACCTTTTGTCCAAAGTATACACTTATTTGTGTAGTCGGATTAAGTTCATTAAGAGTAACCATCAATCTGTCAATTGTAGCTTGCAGACGTATATCATTTACAAGTCTGTATTCTTTTGCACCACTAGCCTCATATTCAGCTACAGTTTTTTCAGCAGCTTGAAACTTATTCATTGAAGAATTATCCGGTGCCACCATTCTAATCTTCCCATAGACATCCGCAAACTCTCTCTGTAATTTTACATATTTTTTAATCAATGGTAAGTTCACAAAGTATAATGCTTGTTCCTCATCTACACCAGCTTCAATTAAGTGATTGATGATTGGCATAGTCTCAGGTACCATGTTTAGTTCACCCGGGAATGACTTCTTAGCACGGTCTAAGATACCGTTCAAGTTGTGAGAGTTAATAGATGTAATTCTAGTACCCTTTCTTGTTTGCAATCCAGCCAATGAGATTACCTCTTTACCTGCTTTATTTGTAGTAGTGTTATGATTAAAGTGTAAGTCTACTAGATATCTTCTCTTTGTAGGAACATACTTACCATCTTTCCACACTGTCTCATAGTATGAGTCTGGCATCTTAGCACCAATCTCATTGTCTATTACATGCTGTTTATTTTGCTTAGCTGTAATACCCAAAGTAAGCTGACCGCTAGATAAGTTTACCTCAAACTTATGCATGTTGTATCCAATCTCTAGAGTTCTAGTAGAACTCATTACAGCCTTATCTTTATTCTTTGGATCAAACTTATAGCCTTTGATTGTTCTGTTATCTAGTTTTTTGTAAGGCTGTGCAGCAGCAACTAGTTCAGCATACTGTTCAACAAGGTATGTACTGTTAGGCTTTGTTAAGTTAGCAAAAGTGTCTGGCAAACGCAAGATATCTAAACGGAGTTGTATAGACTGATTATGTAATGCTTTTTTCTGAGCATTAATAATTGCAGAAGGTGTAATAATTACCTCTTCTTCTTCACCTTTTGCTTTCTTCTTACCTTTTTTTCTATCTTCAGCTCTCTGTGCAATCTTCTCAGTTGCTTCTGTAAGTTTAGCTTTGAATTCAGCATTGCTCAATGGCTTGCTTAATGAGAAACCATCTCCATCAATATATGCATATTCAAAGTTCAACTTATCAACGTCAAAGTCACCACCGGTCTTGGCTACAATCTCAGTAGGTACTACAACTATATTACCCATTTGAGGTTCAAAGAAGTGCCATACCTCAGCACCTTCCACAAGGTTGATACCATCTGTAGGGATACGTGGTCCTGTAACACTAATTGCAAACCTGTTGTCATCTTTGTCTAACCATTCATCATTCTGGATTAACTTGTTTAACAAAGCTAATGGATCAGGGCTTTCTGCTATCTTTTTACCATTAAGGTCTAGACGCTGATATAGGTTCTCAAAGTCAGCTTGCATAGTAATAGCAACCTTCATCATAGATGATGGACCATACTTGCCAGTCTTAGGATCTTTCTTACCTCTTCTATAGAAAGGTAAGTTGTTTGAACCTAATAGTTTTTCAATCTCTTTCTCATCAGTGATGAGTTCAAAGTCTGTATCCCATAGACCATTGTACAAAGTTGACGGTACCTGAATAAGAGGTTCTCCTTTTGCTTTCTGTCTAATGATTCTCTTTTGAATCAGTGCAGTAGCTAAAGCTTCAATGTCATCTGCAATAGGATGTAATGAGTAATCCATTGTTGCTTGACCACCTACATTCACACCAACTAAATCAATAAGGTGTTTAGGTACAGCCTTTTTACCAAGTCCTTTCTTAATAGTATTTACAAACTTCTCAACACTGTTACCGGATGCTTGGTACATTCCGTCTTTATAAACAAAGCCAATTTCATTTAGAAGCTCTGCTATAAGAACATTGGTAATGTTTCTGCTATTCTGGACATATCCTTCAACAAGTTCTTTGTTTTCCTCTGGGTTAACAATCTGACCATCCTTAAAGAAGTTGTCAACAAACATTACTCTTTGTTGGGTACCTGCGGTTACCTTTTTCTTAAATGTGCTATTAACTGATGTTACATCCTTAAGATACTCAACATAGATTATGTTGTTTGCTGTTTGGAAATCATCACCTGTCTTGATAGCTTTTTGTTTGTCATTCAAGAAGACATCATCAAAGTTACCATCTAGAGTTACTGTAGACACCTTAGAACCAGAACCAAACAATACATACTGTCTGTTACTTCTGAGCATCTCCTCATGAAGCTTTTGCAATTGAGCACCACCAAGTGCACCCGGCACAAGTGGTGTAAGTGCAAACTTATGCATACCTACAACAGATATTACAGTCTCATGTAGTGGACCATAGTATTGCAACTTGTATGGCGGGAAGAACTCTTTAACTTCTTTTGGAGTTAGCTTTTCACCAGCAACCAGTTTTTTATAAAGCTGTTCTTGCTCATATGTCCATTGCTTAGATGCTTTCTTAAGAGTTCTGTAAGCATCAATTGTAATGTAACCGGCACCATCTGACTCAGTCATTTTCATGTATGGATCTACGTCATACTCAATAAGCTTATCAATGAAAGCTTTTCTTTCTGCTTCATTTGGAATAGCTTCTTTGTAATCCTCTTCATACATCTCACGCCAAGACTCAGACATCTCCTTGATATACACTGATTCTCTTTCAGCATCTGCAATAACTCCAGTATTTAATCTACCGTTGTACACAAAGTTATCATAGTCCTTATCAGTATCCTGAGCATTGTCTCTTACATTAAGTGCTTGTGCATATGTTGTTGGACCTACAATGTCACCAGTCTTTGCATTCTTTTGTGCAGCATTAAATACATTATTAATGAAGTTGTTAAAGAATGGACTGTTCATGAAACCAAGACCACCTGATGTATTACCAGCATTTCTTTTTTGAAGCTCTTCTTTCAAGTGATTAAACTGAGAGATATCTCCAAAGAATAGATGGATAATCTCAAAGTTGTGTATCCAAGAATTGTACGTAAAGGATGTCATCAGTGTTTTTCTGATTGCACCTTTTCTTTCTAACTCAGCAGCTGCTTTATCAATAGTATCAGCAGGAACTTCAGGGATACCCGTCTTTTCAACAAGTACTTTGTCATATGAGAAGTCTTCAAACAAACTCATATTTAAAGCAACTTCTGCTCTAAAGTACTTTATTATATCATTTTGAATTGTATTCCATAAGTTAGCATTCTCTGGGCTGTGTAAGTATTCTACTATATCACCATCCCAGTCTTCTGCTAATTCATACAATGCTTCTTTAGTATCTTTACCAAGAACATCATCAAACGCTACAAATACTTCAGCAGCCATTAGTGGCTTACCATCTTTATCATAGTCTACTGTTTGATTTGGTCCTTTAATCTTAGCTACCTCATCACGGTTCTCCTTAACCATGACAATTCTGTCAAACTCTGTAGCTAAGTTTTGAATAAGAACTCTATTAACAGCATATAGTTCACCTGCTGTAGCTCCTGGTCCTGCTTGCGGAGCAAACATATTAGTATCCACATACAAGTGATCATCTAAACCTCTCTCACTCTTCTCACCTATGATACCACCTAGTAATCTGATAATAGGGGTTGTCTGCTTATCCGCATTCTGGAACATGTTATTAGCACCAGACTTGAGCATTAGAGTAAGTTCCTGATTGAATTTACCCATAGGAGTAAGAGTACCTGTTGTGTTACCTAGGTTCTTACCAGGTATACGGGTTCCATCATCCATTGCAAGCTCAATAGTTCTCTCACCTCTACGGTCATACATAAAGGTCTCAATGTTAAACATACTGTTTAGCAATATAGACCTTTGAGTATACGCATTTCTAGTAGGATCAAGATAGCTCATGTAAGAATACTCTGGTTTTGTCCAGGCTTCGTCAAGACTCTCCATTGTGTTGAGCCCGTTAACTTGCATATACAAACTGTTGATATCTATGTTCTCATACACAGTATCTCCGTTTGCATTCTTAATACCAAAGTTCATTGTCTCATAACCCAACTTAGCATTAAGCTCAGCAAGTTTTACAATGATATTTTTTTGCTCAACAACACCTTTCTTAGCTTTAACACTAGGTACTAAAGTAGCACGGATCTTTCCTTTCAATATACCAATAGGATCTTTCTTGAAATCATTAACTAAGTTGATTGCTTCAGTGCTTAGATTATTATTTGGCTCTTTAAGTTTGTCCTGTAGGTTCTTGATGTCTTTTGCAATATTGAATAAGTAAGGTATACCATATTCATTCATATTGTCATTGATAGTTTTCTCAAGAGCGTCAGTGTTATCTAAGTAAATACCGATAGCTCTAGCAAACTCAATTGCTTTATCTGTATTTAAGTTACCATCTTTTGTACTGAACTTGCTTATTGCTGCATCTAAGTTTAGAATTGAAGTATTGTTTACCTTAGAAATAAACTCAGTTTCCGGTGATGAAGCAAATTCATTTTGGAATCTCTTGATGATTGTGTTTCCATCTACAGAAGCATAACGCATTTCAGAATCATAACCTACTGTTACAAATTCTATATTACCTGTAAGATAATCCGTCTGAGTTTCAACAATAGGGAAATACATCAACTGAATGTACGGAACCTTTGGTCTTCTGAATGTTTGCCAGAACCCAACAATGTTATCTACCTCAAATGAATTTGTGATAGCCATACCTCTCTCAGGATCATATTTAGGATTAGGCAGCTTCTTCTCTACAAGTTGTCTGAGTATAGGATACGTATTCTTAAGTTTATTAAGAGTACTATACATTAACTCCGCATCTTGCATACCAGCAATAGACTTAGCAACTATGTTCCATGTGTCTTTGAAGTTGCTTAGTTTCTTGTGACCAAAGCGGTCTAGCTCATTGTTACCATTGGCATCAACATAGAATAAGCTACTCAAGATATACAAAGTACTGTTATCAGCTAGCTGCTGTAATGAGTACTTACCTACTTTACTGTCATTAGTAAGCTCTTTGTTCTTAGCTTCTAATTCAGCTTCTTCATTTGTAGGGATACCATCTTCATTCTCTTCATCCTCATAGTCATCACTCTCATAGTCGTTGTCTGGATCATACTCCATGTCCACATAAGACTTTCTAAGTAAAGTAAATCTACTCTTCTCTAAGTGATATTTAATTACACCTGCTGGTATTCTACCATCTTTCCAATACTCAGGGTCCCCAAAGTTGTCAAGTGTTGCCTGAAGGATTCTTACGTTGTCAAGAACAAGTTCCTGCTCTTGTGTAAGTACTGAATCCTCCACACCCTCTTTCATTACAGGTTCAGTGAATGCCTTAGCACCACCTTTAACGTAATTCTCATACTGTACTTGAGCATCAGATAGCTGTGATACTACCATGATGTCTACTGTCTTCTTACCAGATTTAAGAGTCTTGTGTACATAGAAGTCAGCAACAATAGGAATATCAAAGTACTTTTCTCCTTTTACGCGTGCACCCTTCTTGATATCTGCAGATAGCTCACTGAAGTCATCAATCTGAGATCTAAGGAAGATATACTTATCTTCTCCCTTAGCGTTCTTCATTACACCTACAGCATTCTCTTTGATGTCTTCTAGTGATGTAAACTCACTAAATTTTTTGACATTTGGTTGTAAGAACAACTTAGCTTTCTCTCTTTCAAGATCTTCAGTAAGTCTCTTCTTGATATTCTTATAGAGAACAGTTCTGTTTTTATCACTTGTAAGCAAGTTGATTACACCAGCCTTAAGACTCTTTGTGACTCCCTGGTCTTTTCTGTCATCATGCAATCTATCAATCTCTTCTGAGATAATAGAGTCCATGGTTGCTACCATCAAATCAGAATCAGTAGTACTTAATGCATCTTCTCTAGAATTATTAACCTTAGTAATACCTCTATTAAGTACATTAAATCTAATGTTCTTGATCAGTGGTTGATAGTTATTCAGGAAGTTATTCTTATTGTAGTATAGGTTCTCAAACAACTCATTTATTGCAGGTATACTAGAGCTATCTACAACAACATCTTGTTTAGAGATAGGCAATAGCCCTTTTATCTTAGAGAACATAGCCTGAAGGAACTTCAGCATTCTTCTGAAGATAGTATTTTTAACCGGGATATTGTCTTTTAGAGTCTTGTCTTTAGCATAGGTTCTAAAGTCTTCCGCCAACATTTCCTCAATCTGAAAGTAGGTCATGTTTTTGTATGGCTGATTACCATTAGCATCAGTATACTCTTTAACCTTTTTGTAAAGTACAATCTTCTCTGCTTTAGTAAGGAATAACTGTGTAAAGACGTGGAAAGCCTCATGGTATACGTCTACCATGGAACCTTTAAGAGGGTTGATTTTGATCTGACCCAACTTGCTGTTATCAATAAGTGTTGCTCCGGCTACTGTAAACTCTGCAAATGCATTTGAGTTAACAAGGTTAGCCAAGTGTGAAAGCTCAATGACTTCTTGAAACTTCTTACCTGTCTCAGAGGTATTCCACCATTTGTTAGCTTTTCTTCTCTGTGCTCTAGTAGTTTTACCTGAAAGACCCTCACCTCTTTCTAATTCATCAAAGTCATAACCAGAATCTGTTTCTGTTTCCTTTGCAGCATTAGTATTAGTGTTAGTAGGATTTGGTGCTTCTGGTACAGTTGCTTGTTCAATTATACTAGCCATTGAAGAAGCAGGCGGTGTAAATGGTTGTGAAGGCAAGCCTTCAATTCCTTTATTGATAAAAGCTCTTTGTTTCTCAGTACCAATTCTAGATGCAATGAATACATCAGTAATAGCATTAGCCAACTCTTTGGTATATGCATTCTGTGCATTCTTTTCAAACTGCTGTCTAAGGAGATTAGCTACATAGAAACCAGTGTTAGCAGAGTTACTTACTATACCTTGATCTTCTAGATAGTCAATCCATTCACTAGTCTGACCATAAGTTTCTAGTTGCTTATAGATACTGTGTGCTAACTTATTTAAATCAGTTTCTTCAACACCAGATTCAAAAGGATTAAGCGGTACAAAAACACTTGGTATTTCTTCCTCAGTTTCTTGTCTCTCTAGATTAGCATCACTTGGAATAGTGAAAGACATGTATGCATTATAGAAACCTGGATCTTTGGTCTTAACACTTACTGTAGATTCCAAGTTCATCAAGAAGTCAATGTAGTCTTTCTTTTGAAACTTACCTGTAGCAGCATCATATACCTCATACTGACCGGAATCTAATAGATGTTCTGCATAGTTCAGTTTAGTAGGCATAAACCTTTCAAACTTAGGCTGATAATAACCTCTCTCTAAAGCATCTATAATACCGGCTTTTACATTAGCAAGAACTTCTGGAGTTGCCTTTGCCAAAGCATCATCAGAAAGATATAGAGTTGTATTCTGACCTCTTCCTTTAGAGTCATTAAACTCAAACAATCTATAAGTACCTTGTTTGTATTCTTTACCATTAATTACAGTACCTGGTGCAATATAGTAGAATTTATATCTCTGGTTGTTCAAAGGAGTTCTCTTTGCTTCAAACTCTTTGATAGTCTTTTCACTTACAGGATCAGTAGTTTCTTTTACAAATTCCCAAGACTCCTGTGTAGTATACTGATACACTGATAAGTTTAGAATCTTCTTATCAACATCATAGATTAATGTATGTCTTCTTGCTGTTGGATTAATGTCATTACTCAAGAACTGCTGTGCAAAGTCCAATCTCTTTCTAAAAGGGATGTTCTTATTTGTAAGAACTTCAGCAATTTGATTTACTATATCTGAAGAAAGATCACTTCTATCTAGTTCAAACTTAGTTCCGTTAAACTCAATAACAGCCATACCTTTAGATAGACCACCCTCCGGTGTCTTCAAAGTCTCAATTGTTTTAAAGACTTTTCTATCAACACCAAGAGATCTTAATTGATTTAAGGGAATGTAGACATTGTTTATATCTGATGTCAAACCTTCACTAACTCCATCAAAGATGAGCTCTTGATCCTTACCAGAAATAACAGACTTCTTCAAGTCATATAGTCTCTGAAACTCTTCCTGCTGTGCCTTGCGTATTTTTTCAATATACTCTTTAAGCGGACCGTCTGTTTCTTTGTTGTATGTCTTCTCAGCAATAAGTTCAGGAGTTGCTATCTTCTCTTCTTTACCATAGATATCAGTTACTACAAGTCTATCTCCTGACTTTCTAACATCATACATGAACTGATACACCGGTTTCCCTTCTTTCTCAGAAACAATGTTCCCATCTTCATTAAAGAATAAAACATTCCCTTTACCGTCAGTTACTACAATAACAACTCTGTCAGCTGTTTGAGCTACATCAGCACTTGCTACACCTTTGTTAACCATTCCCTCAGATCTTGTGATCTCTTGCATTGTAGTTGCATCAATCTGATTAGGGAATTCTTTAGCAAATTTATCTAAACGGATAGCCTTAAGCTTAAGAAACTCATTCTGATATTTGATTGCAGCTAGCCCATCATCATCAATATCAAACGTACTAGCTAGTCTCTTCAATGTAGTCTGCATGACTACTCTATTTGAGTCAACCTTTTCTGGTACAAGAATTCTTTTTGTAGTTGGGTTTCTTTTAAGGTACTCCTGAATGGTTCCCTTCAAAGCACTGAAAGACTTGTATCTTTTTTCTGTTGGCTCTTCTACAGGCTCTTCTTTTTCCTCAAGATTATCCTTAGTCTTCTTATTTGGATTGCTACGCTTTCTTGTTTTCTTTTCAGCTGTACTATCTGCCTTACTTTTTCTCTTAGGCTTAAAGCGTTGGATGATTGTGTTTATACCATCTTCTGCATAGAATGCTGTAGAAGCTCCCCATAGTTCACCAAAAGCTTGTGGAGATATGTTAACCTTACCTTGGTAAGCCGTATTTAACAAGTCAATAATAATCCGCGGAACATGTTGTACAAACTCAGCAGCTTTTTCAGGACTATGGCTCTTAGCAATCTTATTATAGATTTGCTTCATGATGTCCTCTGCATCTAGAGGCTTATCATTTTTTACACGGTCTTCAACAAATGCTGTTACAGCTGTGTAAAGCATTGAAATTTCATTGTCTAAAAGAATACAAGTTATCATTATCCCGGGCAATTTATAATTTTATTCAAGTCATTAAGGGCATCTTTTGGATTCATAGATTGACCTTTCTGAACTGCTTCAGTTTTAGCATCATTATCATCTAAAAACGTTGCCACATTATCATTTGTCTGAGTAATGACAATTGATTCTTCTTTGGTTGGTTTATACGGTGTATCCATAGGTCCTCCTGGTTCGTCTTCATATTTGGCTGCATCAACAAAGATATCACTTATCTTGTTAGCTGGTACCTCTACCAGGTTGCCATCTTGTGTTCTTACTTTAATTGAGTCTTTAAGTATTTCAGCAACCACAACTTTCTCATTAGCCCCAATAATGCTTATAATAGTAGTCTTGCCTTTTTGCGTTGTTGTCGTGAACTCATCCATGGCAATTAGCTTACTATTTAATTTAACATTATTTATTGAAACTGACTCAATTTCTCCAATACTTAATTCAGTTTCTGCTTCTTCAAGTAAATTAACAAGATCTTTGTATTGCTCATCAGTGATACCACTACTTACTTTAGCTGCAAACAGTTCAGTATTTAATTCATCAAGTTCATCAAGATTAGCCATCATGATACGCTCTTTAAGATCATTGTAAGTATCTACTTGATCTTGTCTTGCTCCTTTATTAACTGTAGGGTTAGGAGCATTAGTTCCACCTGTTGGTCCTGCTTCATCCTCAGTTGAATCTTCATCTGGTCTTATTGGACCTGAAGCTCCAGACTTACCATCTTTTCTAGGAATGATTTTACCAATTAGTTCCTCAGCAGTAGTATTTACTACTTCTCCATTCTCATCTAGTTGTTGCAGTTCCTGATTCTTGTAAAGCTTAACTGAGAAAGGCTTGTTACTTTCAAGAAGACTCATGTCATCATCTTCAAACAGTTTTTTAGTAGTTGGTCTACCCGCTTTCATGATTTTACCATCAGCAGAATCTGGATCATATTTAGCTTCAATTGGTAAGATTCCAATGTTAGTCTCTAAACCATATTGATTAAATACTAAGTTAGAGTAAGACATCTGCTGAAGGGTATTCTCAATTCTCTTATTGTAACCAATAGTTCCTTTGTTATTGTAAAATTGCCACTTACTATAGGTTCCTGTCTTAAGGTCAATGATGTGAATTTTACCATCACGGTCTGCTATAAGTAAGTCAATCTCTCCGGCAATTCTACGTGTCTTACCATTTGCATCAACAACCTCTCCATAGACTACTATATCTGTAGCAATGAAGAACTCACCCTTATCTGCCCGTTCTTTAAGCTGTGTTAAGTAACCTGTCTTAGGATCAAAGAGTTCATCATAAGCTTCTTTAGTAATCCGCTCTTCATCAAATTCAGGAGCCTCACCATCAAATATACGTTTAGACTGTTTATCCGTATAGTTACCTACTTTTTTTGAAGCCTCATATGATTGCTCTGCTGCAGTATTAAGAGCAAGCTTTCTTATCTCTTCTATGTCTACAGATCCTGGTGTTGTAGTTGTTTGGGTAGTAGCTTCTAAAGCATCTAGTTGAGCATCGTATTTAGCATTGATTTTATCTGTTCTATCTATTGTTACACCTGTCAAAAACGCACCTATGTCAGCCATCCCCCTAGGTTGTCCATTTCTTTTTACAGTTTTACCATTTCTAAAATAGTAGGTATCTCCGTTTGGCTCAATTAATTTGTCTCCTTCTTGAAGTTGTTTTTCAAAATTTTCTTGTATCTCTCGATTTTTATCAGCTTCTACAGAAGAAAGAGCTTCTCCACTTTTACCTTTTCCACCTCCCAGTTCACTAAATCTAAAATACCTTGGTATTTCTATCTTAGCCGTAGCTAATTCTTCTTGCCTTCTTCTTTCTATTTCAACTTTCTTGGCTTCTATATCAGAATCAGCGGAAGGAGTTAATTTATCTATTACTTTTACAACCTCAACTAATTTTGTTTTTTCTCCTACAGGTATACGTATTGCTGCCATCTCAGCTTCTAATCTAAGAGCATAGTATACAACAAGAGAACCAACAAGTGTATTTGGATTATTATTAGCTCTATTTTTTACTTCAGTAATTATCTTTTCTATTGGTATATCTAAAACCTGTTGTATTTCCTCTTCCTTTAATCCAACTGCAATTTTTCTCAATCTTGCTTCTACATCAGCTCTTTTAGGATCTGCCTCTGGAGTAGGAGCAGTTGTTGGTGCACCACCCATGATAGTCATTGAATCATAGAATCCAAGAAGATCTCCTTCTATCTCATCAAATGTATAAGTACTGAATCCTCCTAGTTTACCGTTATCACTTTCTTTAGTAGCTCTTAAGTCATCAACAAATGCTTTTATAGATTCTTCATTAAATCCTTTTATACCTATAGTAACGTCAAAGGCAGTATTAAGAATAGCTAAGTCATTCTCATTCAATCCAAAAACATCATATACGCTCTTGATTGCATATGATACTCTCTCATGCTCTGTCCCTTTAATCATGTACACATTTGGTACCTCTTGTGGATTGGCAGTATAGATAGCTGTATCAATACTTCTCTGGAAAGAACTTGCATTAGGTGTACTTGTATCAAATACTCTGTCTTCTCCGGCAATATTATACAGGTTGTCTCCTTTATACTCAACGCGGATACCTTGTTTAGTATATCTGATATCACCTTTTTTCCAAGCTCTATCATCTTCAGGTATTGTGATTGATTTTAGATCTTGTTTCACAATATCCTTTTGATTCAACTGCATCACCTTGATCTTAGCAATTGCTGCTTTGAGTTCATCAGTGGCACCAGACTGTAGTCTTTTATCAATCAGTAAGTTCATACCATTAATCATAGACTGTAAATCAAGAATTGCTTCAGTGTCTGCAGAATCTTGAATTTTCTTTTTCTTAATGGTTGCAATCTTAGCGTTAAACTGTTTAATAAAGTTTCTTAATTGAGGTACAGAAGTTATAGTAGATGTGTCATATGAAGTACCATCAAGAGTAAAGGTCATCTCATTAGCTTCAGTCTGAGCAGACTTGCTAATCTTTTGTTTCTCTTGGTATGCATCTACAATAAGTTTCCCTTTAGCAGACTTGATAAACTTAGCTAGACCGTTTTCTCTTTGACTGTCACTCAGTGTAGCAAAGTCATCTACTCCCATGTCTTCAACCATCATGGCTTCATATGCAGTCAAGAGTTGTTGATACAGCTCCGGTTCTTTAGTCATGATGTCCGCTATGGTCATCTCTTCTACAACCGGTGGCTTCTCAACATTCTCCTGTGCAGCTAAGAACTTCTCTTTAAGCGCAATTCTTTTCTCAGTGTATCTATCTTCAATCTCTTTTACAGCAGCCTCATCAGCTACCATAGACATTCTGAACTTCTCACCGGCTACATATCTTTTGTTGTTATCTACAAGTTCACCAGCCTCATCTACTAACTGCTCATTCTCATCTTTTCTGACAATGATTCTTTCACCTTTACTATCTACGAGCTCAGCTTGTTCTCCAATAGCAAGTTCTTTTCTTACTTTGTTTAGAGTAAATGATTTGCTTTTAGCAGTAGGCTCAATGTTACCAGTAACAAGTCTTTCTTCAACTTTTGGTAAAGCATCAATCTCTGCCTGCATATCAGCTTCAAGTGCAGCTAGTTGTCTCTTGTATTCAGCATCCTGTATTTCTGTAGAAACTACAGTAGTATCATCTCTAAGAGCTGTAGCTCTTTCAAATAGATCAACTGCCGCAGCATACTTCTCACTATTCTGTGGTATGATTCTTTTGTTAGCAATATCAATAAACTCTTTAGGGATAGTGCGGTTGTTTTTCCACTCTACAAAGTCTTCAGGAGTAACTGCAATACCGCTATCAGCAAGCTTGTTTAATAGAGCATTGAACTCTACATCTTCCATCTCACCTTTTACAATCTTCTCATAGTACTCAGCTCTTCTGTTGTAAAGATCTTTCATCCAAGCTTGGTTTCTTCTTGCTAGATCATTAAAGTTACCCGGGTCATGTAGAGTATTAATAGCCTCAACCATAGCAAGAGACTCTCTATAAAGCTTATAGTGGTCAGTAAGAAGAGTGAATCCTTGATCTATGTTTTCATCAAATACAGTATCTTCATTAATGTCAGCTACTGTTTTAAGATAATTAGCAAGAGATTCTTTTAATTCTCCAAGTACTTTTGCTTGGCTTTCAGTCCCATCAAGTGTACCCAATTGCTCATTGAAGATAGCTTCTACTTCTTCATCAGTAAGATCAATACCCAATTGTTTCTTAACTTCATCTCTATGAGCACTGTAGTAATCAGCTCTATTGTAGAAGATATCAAATGCTTTAAACTTCTCAGCATAGTCTTCCATCTGAGCAAGCATTCTTTTCTTTTTAGCTAAGTCTTCTGCTGCTCCAGGTAATGTTGATTTAGCCTGTTCAGCTACCTCAATATCATTCTTAAGAAGTTCAATCTCATTCTTGATTTTTTGTGGTTGGAATATAAGACCCATCTCTCTTGCTCCCATATTCTTAAGAGTGGTCTTAGATAGAAATTCACTCTGAATGTCAACCATTCTTTGCATAGTATCTTCATAGGCCTCATTAAAAAATACAGCATTTTTAACAGCTCTGTCCCAACCTGCTTGCAAGCTTACAGCCTCTTCATACTCTTCACTATCTTTATCTAGTGTGCTTAAATAAGCATCAGTAACGGGATTAGGTTTCTTTTGTTTATAATAATCATACTTCTTCTTGATGGACTTTATCTTATCAATACTTTTTGTAATTCTTGTTTTGTACTCAGGTATCTCACTCTTTTCAATGTTACCCATTGCTTCCATAAACTCATCTTCTGATAAGTCAAAGAATGAATTAAGATGATCCGTAAACACATCTGTAGTGTTTGTCTGAAGCATCATTTCCACAGAGTCAATAAGACCTTCAAGCTCAGCATCCATTCCTTCTTTTTTAGAAGCTCTAGCTTTTATCTCACTTATAAAGTCTTGTGCACTAAGATTAAACATGTTTGACTTGATAAAGTCTTTCATGTCAATGTTATTTAACACTTCAACAATACCCTCTGCCATTTTTTCTTTCTTCTCAACATAGTCTGTATAACCTTTCTGGTCAAACATTCTATTCCATTGTTTAGATAAGAATGGGATAGAGTTATTCAATGGAGCAGCTAGCATACCCATGAAGAAACCTGAACCAAATGTCTCAAGTCCTTTCATACTAAATTCTTCACCTATCTCTTTTTTAAAGTAGTCACTCTGTGTCTTACCAGCATATAAGGCTGCACCTCTTGCATACTCTTGTGCTCTTCTTGCTTTACTGTTAAAGCTATCTTTGTAGTAACCTTCATTAGTTCTAGAGATAATCTCTTGCATGTTTTCCTGAAGACCCTCAGATATGTTTGCTTTGAAGTAACCAATGGTCCCCGCAGCAGTTTTAAATCCAGGATTCTTCCACCAGCTTTTAGCTAAGTTCTTTAGATTAGTAGCCTCATAAGCAAACTTCTTAGCAACATTATCATATACAATCTTACCTACGTTACCAAACTTACCACCACCTACACTAACAAAGTCATCTTGTACTGACTTGATAAACTTACGGATACCACCACGTGGTCCTGTGATATTATTAAATGTGATTTTGTTTGTAGCATAGATAAGACCTGCATTCCAATAGAAGGTGTTCCCAGAAGCATCCTTAGCTTGCCTCTGCATGTCTTGTTGAGTCTTATTATCAGGAGCCTCTCCTGTTAAGTTATAGTGTTCATTGTATAAATCATCATACACACTATTCTCAACCATACCAGCTTCAAGTCTAGCTTCTGAAACTGCCATATTTACTGTACGGATATCTCTATATAAACCTCCTGCCGTCTTAAATGTAGCAGCTAAACCTGTAAGGTTATCTGCTTTAGCAAGTTGTAATGCTTCAAATGTATTCTCAAGTGGATTCAAGAATCTACCTACTTTACTTGTCAAACCTGCATTAACAGAATTCTTAAAGTTTCTTACAGCTTGAATACCTTTTAATTCAGACAATGAATTTCTCATTGCTTTGAATCCTTTTATTGCCGTACCAACACCTTTTATTCTTTCAAGATTACGTATTGTAGCTGCTGCAAAACTTGTACCTCCTGTTCCTGGAGCAAGTAAAGCAGCTCCCATTTCTTCAAGTATAACTTCACTGATAATACCAACAGTATACCCAAAGTTCATCACTGTATTATTGACAAACCCAAATACTCCACCTTTGCTTGATTGACCTATAGCAGCAGCCTCTTCATATAGTCTTGCATCTTCTAAGTCAGCTCCAGTAAAGTCACCTTGAAGCATTCTAAATAAACTTCTTGGCCCAGACGTAAAACCACTAGCAAGTAATGGAAAGAATGAGTGTGTCATCATTCTACTAAAGTCATCCCATCTTGTAGTTCTAGCATTAAAGTTAGCTTCATTATCTCTTAGCGGAGAGAAACCAATTTCATCAAACTTCTCTTGACCATATGCTTGATATCTCTTATAGAAAGCATTACCATCAGGTCCTGCATTATATGAATAGATCTTTGCATATGAATCTTTACTTTGACTAGCTTGACCAATAGCCTTAATAAGACTACCTTGTGCATTAATTACATCTTGTGCTGTTGCTTGTTTATTAGCATTAGCTGGTTTTCCAGGAGCACCAACTGCATTCTGTCTTACATTCCTATTAGGCAATGAAAGATCAAGACCAGGCATTGCTGGAAAGTTGATTGGTGCATCACGCATTCTATCACCTTCAAAAGGACTTAATCCTTTTGGATCTATGATAGGTTGATTTATTTTTCCATACTCCGGACCAAGTGGATCTAGAGAGTTGAAACCTGGAGTATTATCTGCCATCTTAAGTATTTTTAGAAACCAAGTAAACCTTGTTGGTTAAGCTCAAAGTAGTTAAGCATGTTATCTCTAAGAGCATTAGGGTCATTTGTAAAGTCAACTACTGGAGGTGCCATCTTTTCTTCACCTGTTGCAGGATCAATATATGGATAAGTAACTGAGTACTGGTATGGACCAGCCGGTGAATTACTCTTTTTGATATTGATTGTAGAAGAAGGATTTTGCGGATCTGTATATGTATAACCTGTAGGACTATTAGAAATAATAGTTTCAAGAGGAGTTTGAAATGCACCTGTATACATACTATTAGTCATCTGATCTGCTGGCATGATATAAGAAATACCATTTTGCATAATAAGAGAATACTGTTCTGGACTGATAATACCAGTACCTTTTTTACCACCATCTGCATCTTTCTGATATACAAATCCTTTAAGCCATTCAGCATCTGGAGTAATAATGATAGCAGCTTTCTCAACACTTCCTACAGCCATTGGTGCAACATCTATTCTGAAGTCACCCATTTTGGTTTTATTATTTTGTATTTCTGCAACAATGTTATCTAAGATAGCTTTACCTACATCATTTCTGCTTTTATCATCATAGTAATTCCAGTCTGATTTGGATATACCTCTGAATGAAACTCTATTGTCTTTATCTGTACCCCAGTCAAAATTGTTTAAGTCACTAAGTACTTCACCAAATCTAGCCATGTTAGGTGTGTTAATACCTTTAGGTGTAATCCATGCAGATGATACTTCATATGCAAACTTACCAGTGCCACTCATTGTGCCAAACTTTTCTAAACCAATAACTGGTGCTTTAATTTGACCAGATGTATAAATTTTAGAAAGTGCGTTTTTCATGGCTTCATAGTTTATTTCACGCTCATATCTATCTCCTGCTTTACGGTTCATGTCTCCGCGCATTTGACCAGCTGGATTTGCACCAACACCTGATATTCCACCAGCACCTGTAGCACCCTTAACTTTAAATCCATATTTTTCTATAGCCTCTGGAGGAAGAGCTGCATAGAAATCTTTTTCACTTCTTAAGTTACCTTCAATATCATACATGTATTTAGAATACTTGAAACCTTGTCTATAAAGTTCTGTTTCAGCTTCTTTAGCAGTCTTTTGTCTCCACTCTTGACTTTCATTTACATAACCAATGTAATCACCAAACTTAGTTGATGAACTCTTAAGTGTAGCTAACTGTGTAGAATATAACTTAAGGGCAGATGATTCAAAGTTTTGACCAATCCATCTATCCATGTTATTACGGATACCTTCAAGTTTCTTACCACCAAGTTCTCTTCTGATAAACCAGTTAGGGCTACCATTAAGTTTAGACTGGAAAGTATTATAATCCATTCCAAGAATCTGCTTAGCTTGTTGTTTAGTCATTTGACCGGCAGTAACAAGAGTAGTTACCATTGTTGCAACATTTTGCAAGTATGGTTGAGCATGTTCTTTAGTTTCCATCTCACTAATCTGTCTGTCCATAGATCTAGCATTATAATTGCCAGATGCAGTACCGTCAGATTTTTTAGTAGTAGTTACTTTTGTATATGCTTCAATAGGAATAGCTCTACCATAATTAGGATTAGGTTTACCATCAGGTAATGTAGGGTTAAGATCATACTGGTGTGTACCTGCTTCAACAAGAGCCTTATCCATGTTATTTTCTTTCTCACCTTTATTTCTAAGGCGTGTAGCTTCTAACATGTAGTTACCACGGATTTGAGCAAGAGCTCTATCATGCTGGAACTTCTGATCATTAACGGCATATGGGTTAGCTTCTATACTTGTCTTAGCATTACGGTATGCATATATCTCTGCAGCTTCATCTAAGTCTTTCTGCATTAACATTGATGCCATTCCATTATCTACTTTCCATCTCAAAGATTTAAGATCTCCGTAAGGATTAATCTTCCCTGAAGTATTTGCAGTAGCATTATCATTATCTCCGTTGAGCGTATTGTTATTTTCATCAGCACGTGCAAGTACTTTGTCATTAATCTCTTTAGCAGATCTGTATTGAGATAATGCCATTCTAGCTCTTGGAGATGCAGTACCGTTAGCTATTTGTTTCTCAACATCAGCAATCATGTTAGAGTAGTAAGTAGACTGCTCTTGTAACTGCTTATATCTTTGTTGACTTTGCTCTTTAAGCATGTCATAGCTTTCCTGCAGATATGCCATCTCAGCTTTATTTTCATCTCCTTCAAACTGTGCAGCATTTGAGTATGCATAGTTCTTACGGTTTACATAAGCTTGAGTCTTGTATACATCTTGAATTGCCGGATCACTTCCTAGTTGAGATTCAAATAGTTTACTAAGTGGCTCAAGTACTTGCTCTCCATTCTTTTTTGTAACTACCCATCTACCATCAGGACTAAAGTCTACAGACTCAATGTTCAGGTCAGCTTCTTTTGCAATCTCTAAAGCTCTCTTATTTACATTTACATATGGTGTATACTGTATATTCTGAAAGTTAAGTGTCTCAGATATGTCAGACTTTCTAAACTCATCTCTCTGATAGTTCATAGCTGTAACACCATCTTGCCAATACATTCCTCTCATCTTCTCATCTTCTGAGTTTTTGTAAGAGTCAGCTCTACTCATTTGATTGATGTAGTTCTTTGTATAGGCCATATCTTTCATCAGATATTGATCCTCATAGAAAGGCTTGAATACTTGTACCGCTTGGTCAATGTTTTGTTCTAGAGATAAATCAAGTCCGGCAACACGTTGCAAGTTGAAATCAATGTTCTTCATGATCTCTTCTTTTCTTACAACATTATCTTCATGTGTAAGATCTGCATAGAAGTATTGCCCATATACTTTGTTTAAAGACTTCCATGCAGTATCATACTGCGTTTGCTTGGTCTGTAAAACATTTGCATACAAATTCAAATCCGGCTGGAATGGCTGGAATTGTGGAATGTAGTCTTGGACGCCTTGGAGGTACGTTGCCATAGTTTAATATTCTATATATGTAAATATACTAAAATCTTATAAGTTTAATAAACTTCTAAAGTTTACATGATCAGTGGAGGAAACATTCCTGGCCCTAAAACAAAGACACCACCTGCTTTATATTGGTCATAATCATCTGTTCTTGCAGGTCCTGTATAACCAGTATAATCACCTAATGCAGCCTTAGCATTCTCACGTGCATCTTTTGGATTCAGTCCCATACTTCTATAGTAAACAAAAAGCTCATCAAAGTTCCTAGCTTTATCTGCTCTTGGTTTCTTACCACGAATAAATCTAACAGTCCCTGTTCTTGGGTCAATATCATACTGGTCAGATGTTGCATTCAACATAGCAATGTCAGATGCATTCTTCCAACCTGTAGCAAATGCTTGTCTCACTACACTATCAGCTAATCTCTTATCTCTATCATAGTTAGCATTAGTCAATACTGTCTGATCATAGATCTGTTTACTAATAGCTTGGTTAGCTGCTCTCTCTTGATTTCTAATACCTACGTTAGCTTGCTCAAACTGATTAGCAATACCTACGTTAGCATTGTTATATCTAGAAAGTGTATTTGCTGCTTGCTTAGCGCCTTCTCCTTGGATTTGTGATGCTCTAGAAGAATATGCCTTTGGTCCAGTAAACATAGCCAATGCTTGACTTGCAATGTTTGCATCCTCACTTTGTTGTGCTAATTCTCTAGTAGGATCTAAGTAAGTAGGTTCCATTTCTTCCATATCAATTGGAGCAGCCCATGGAAAATACTGACGCAATGAGTTTCTATCTTTCAAGGCACCATAGTAATTCATGATGTCTGGTGAAGTCCACTCAGCCTGTACAGAATCAGCAATTTGTGGTGGTGCCTGGAAATTAAATAGATCAGGTCTTTGTATTTGCTGTCTTTGTTTATTATCAGTAATTTGAATCTGGGTGTTATCTTGAGTTTTTGGTTCTTCAGTTTTTGCAGGTTCTGGTTCTGGTTCTTTTGGTTTGATCTGTCTTGCTCCAAATTTTCCATCAACATAAGCAGCACGTAACATAGCAAGATTTGCTGGATCATCTAATACTTCATCAGTGAATACACCATTAGGAGCTAATGCTCTAATTGATGCATATTTTTTTCCTTCTGTAGTATTACCCCATTCTTTCCACATTGCTTTAATAGCATCTGGATTATTTGCTAAGCTCCAGTCATACATTGCTTTTTGAGCTTCTGCATCTGACATAGTTGAAATACCTGGAACAACCTTTTCCCAACGTCCTAAGTGTTGATCAAGAGGTTCATTATTGGAAGCATAAGCATTAGACTTACCAGTTGGTGTTTTACTACCAGCTACTGTTTTACCCCCTGTATAAGGAGTAACATCTGTTGTACTTTCTACTCCTTCAACAGCTTTGAACAAACCACCGTAAGCATAGTCAGGAGCAAATGGCATTTCATATCCACCCATAGCCATACCGTAAGCTGCCATTGGTGGCATACCTTGGTCTTGTGGTGGCATCATCATCATTTGATCCTCTGGCATCATTTGTTGTTCTGCCATTTCTTCACCAGGATTACCCATCATTTCTTGCTCATCCTGTGGTGCCTGAGTCTGTGGTTGATAAGTAGGCATGATAGCTTCTTGCTGAATACCCATAGCTTCCAAGAATGGCTCAGAAATTTTTGGAATACCTTGTGGGAATGCTTTCTTACCTTCTTGTGCTACGGCTAACCCACCAAGTTTCATTGTATAGTTTCTGATCATCAAATCAGCAGTCTTCTTATCAATAGCATCAGAGTTAGGATCTTGTAGTATCTGTCTGTACTTATTGATATCATACTGTTTAGCTAAGTCAGCTGGAGTATAAGAACCTTTTTTCTTACCAAACATCTTTAAGATTTCTGGATCTTTGATTCTCATTGACTTAGTATCACTGAAAATGAAAGAGTCATCTGGTAAGTTAAGTGGTGTACCACCTGCTGAGTGACGTTTACCTCCGGCTACATATGTTTCTGGAATACCATCACCATTATCAGTAACTACAACTTCACCCTTCTCAACTTCTACATTAGCCTTTTCTCTATCAATAGGTTGAATAGTCTTCTGAACTTTGAGTTCTTTCTCACCTATGTACTGATCAATGTCTGCACCACCCATTGCTGTAGGTTGAATTGCAAGGGCACCATTCATCTGTTGACCTGTCTTAACTGATCTACCGTATGCTGCTTCTGGAAGCGCTGTGATTTTTACTTTGTAATACATAATGTTATTTTATAAATTCAAGCTTACCACCTTGTTTAATAAATTCCTCAACTTGTTTAGCAGACATATAAGTTACTGCACCCTCTTTATATGTAGAACCACCTTTTTTCTTTTGAGCGTTCCCTTTCTTTTGAAGTTTAGCACCCATCTGGTTTATGAAAGACAATCCACTATTTGTTTCAGGGTCTCTTCCTTTGTTCTGATACCACTTGTTACCATAGTTTCTTTCTGACCCAGTAAGTTCCATCATGTTAGGAGCTGATATTCTATTGTCAGCTCTTTCAAAAGGATTAAGAGCAGCACCAGCATATCTGTTGAATTCATTAACACCTCTTTCTAAGTCAACATTAAACATGTTCTTTATTTTTCCTTTTACTGCCCATGGTTGTTTCTTAGCCATTGTACTCTCAGCAAATGCATCCATTGAAGCATTTTCAGCATCAATGTCTACATCATAAGCATTCATATCTTGAAGCTCTCGTTCTTGTTGAGCAAGAATTTCATCCATTCTTGAACTACCAAGACCACCCCACCAGTTATTGAATTGTGTTTCTTCTGAATCCATAGAAGCAGGATCATAGTTAAAGCCATATTGATTAGCAGAACCTGAACTAAAACCATACTGAGCCATTGGTACACCACCATAAGCCATGTACTGATTAGTCCAATCAGTATCCATAATCTTATCTGTGTTGTATCCATACCCAGCATAAGGTGAATATGTCATTCCATTGTTGTTCTTTATAAGACCCGTAACATTATCTCTGTAGTATCCTGCAGGAATATCACTAACACCAGCATTAAATTCACCCATCATTTGAGCTTGTGGAAGTTGTTGACCACCATAGGCACGGGTAAGAGATTGATTAGCACGATTTTTGAATCCTTGATATGCATTTACACCTTGCTGAATATCTTCAGGTACTTGCATATCTTGTCTAGCCTGTCTATCATATCTTTGTACACCTCTTTCAAGTTGTCTGTTTAATCTGTTTTGCTGTCTATTTTCTTTATTTTGATTAAAGTCATAATCATCACCTTGAGCATAGGATAGAATTCTACCCTTATCATCTGTTTTAGGATTCTTTGAGGTCCCTGCATTAGCTGCTGCCTCTGCTTCAGCTCTTGCGGTAAATGGATTTTTATAATCTCCAAAGTCAGCACCTTTGTATTCACCATCACCTTGATCACCAAAGTACATTGCAAACTCTTTAGGTCCAAACATACCTGACTTAGTAACTTCAAACTTACTCATAGGTTGCTGACCTAACATACCTGTAATAGGTAAACCTGTAGTAGGGTCAAATGGTAAACCAGATTGTTGCAACCAAGAACCTGCTCTTTCAAACACTTTTCCTGTAGGACCGAATCTATTTCCAAACAAAGGTGGGTACATTGCTCCCATTCCTTGGTTATACATATTGTAGTTACCCATGTAAGGATTATTGTACCCCATAGCTGGTGGATAGTATCCTTGACCATATGCATAAGGTCCGTATCCTTGTGGGTAATAGCTTCCTTGTGGTGCATTACTACTAGTATACCATGGCATACTAGATCTTCCTTCCAAATAAGGATCACTATAACCAGTATTTCCTTTACCACCCACTAACTGTGAGTAGTCAATACCTTCTCTGTACTCACCAACATTGTATCCTTGTGTCTTTAAGAAGTCATACAACTCTTGGTTAGTAACTTCAGGTGTTGTAGTATTTCCAGCATCTACTTGACTATCACCTGTACCTTGGAACTTATACAAACCACCATCTCTAAAGTATGGATCATTTGTAAGTTTACCTCCGGTTACTGGAATGCTGATATCATCTCCGCCATTCACAAACTTAGTAAGCCCTGATGCTTGATTAGTATTTCCACCAAACTGTTGCTTGCCCACATAAGAGTAAGAGTATTGCTTATTCTTGTTTAGGTAGTCATAGTTAGCATCACCAGGTTTAATTACTTGTACTGGTTTTGCACTAGGTGTATAATCATCGGGGTTACCAGAGTACTTAGCATAGGCGCCATCTGGACGTAGTCTATAGTAATAACCTTTCTTAGAAGGTAACGTATACATATTAGCTCCTTCTAGGTTCTCATTAAGATAAGAAATCCTTTTAGTATCAGTAACTGGTTGTAATGTCATATCACCACCCGGTGCATCATAATACCATTTAGTACCATCACTTACATACATGTACCCAGGTTTATTTGGATCATAGTAAGTAATAGCTCCTACTGCATTCATGTCAACAGCACCTGTGTTACTTGATATATACTTAGATTGGCCCGCAGTGTTCACAGGAGCGGTACCTACAGCAGAAGGATCATATCCAAAGCGTCCCGCCATACCTGCATTTCTATCTCTTAAAGCTCCCGCCCATGGCTCTTCTTGTGCTTCAACACGGTTGTCTACATAAGTACCTGAACCATCAGGTGCAACTACTGTACCTCTACCAGGTGTTTGTGCTGTAGTCTTTGCTCCTGTAGCTACTTGAGGATCTTTCTTTTCCTCTACCTTAACCTCTTCATTCTTGTCTGTTGATGTATTAGTTGTAGCTGCTTTATCATCAGTAATCTTATCTTTGACTTGATTCTCTTCATTGTGTTGTTCCTGTCTAATGATATCTTGTCTTACTGCAGGATTATAGTAACCGTCATTAGCCCAAGTAATTGTATACTCTTTAGGTCTTCCAAAGATTCCTGTTTTTCTTACATCAATGTTTGCAAGTCTAGGACCTCCTGAATAGTAACCTGTATCAGGCATATTCATCATCTGACGCATATCTGGCATACCAGCTCCAGCCATCATAGGTAAGTTAAAGACATTAACATTTGGTGGCATAAAACCTTGACCAGGTCCTGTCATTCCCATTGGCATATTGCGGAGTATTCTATCTACTCCTCTCATCACTTGTCTCTCTTGTCTACCTGGACCCATTTGTCTACCACGTCTAGCCATAGGATATTGTCCCATGTCTTCTGGTTGACCAAATGATTGCTGATACTGTGCATACATATTCTCAGCATCCTGTTGCATCAAAGATTGATTAGCTGCATTTTGTACACTACCTATAAAATTATTCAAGCGCTCAGCTCTCTCACCTGTATCTGTACTATCTGCAACATTAGTTGCTTCTGCTTCTTCATCACCTCCGTCTTGTTTCTTAATAAGACTCATTGCCTTCTTTAAGAAAGTTCTTTTAGGAACTTGGTTACCACCAAAGCGCATAAGATTCTGTTGCATGACTTGGTCCTCCTCATCATATCCAGGATCTGTTTCTTGGTTATAGATAGCTTCCATTTGTTTTCTGTAAGCTAACTGCTGTGCAGCTTCTTCTTCCTCAGCTTGTCTTTGAGCAGCTAGTTCCTCTTGTGCTTCTGTGTCATCTGACTTCATAGCATTGTCATAAGCATCTTCATCATTTAAATATGCTACAACATTTGAGATAACTGCATTAGCCATCTCTTGAGGTACTCCACTTTGCACAAACTGATTAAGCACTTCTTCTGGAGCTGCTCCTTGTGCCATCATATCAGCAGCAGCTTTATACAACATCTCCTCATTTACTTGTGGTTGTTGTTGTACCTGTTGCTGTTGCATAGCCTGTTGTGCTCCAAACTGTGCTTTATATATTCTTACAGGTTTTTTCATAATATACGCTATAATATAAATATAGTAAATTCAATCTTAATGAGTAAACTTTAGAAGTTTACTGATTAGGAATAAGCAATGCCCCACCAGTCATTGATCCTGGATTAAAGTCACCCCATTGAGAAGACTTTAAAACTCCAGATTCATCTGCCTTTGGTTTAGCACTAAATGATCCTACATCATGATAACCAATTGTCAAGTCACCATCTTTGAGACCATATGTTTTCTTAATACCAAGACCTTCATTTTCAATGTTATTCAGTGTTCCAGCAAAGTCTCTTACAATTGTGTTTCCGTATTTGTCTTTAAATATAAACACTACTGATCCTCCACTAAATCTTGAATAACCATTTCTATCCTTAAAGATTAAATATGAACCCTGTCCATCTTTTGTTTTAACTTCTTTAATTCCTGCTTGGAAACCTTCAGGTCTTTGTGTTTTATCAAATGCTAAATTATCAAATTTAAACTGTCTAAGTGGTGTAACTACCTTGTCTTCTTTAGTGATTTCATCAGGTTTCTTGTATTTTAATTTTACTTTATTTCCTGAAACTGGTGTAAAGGTAGGTATCCAATCATTATTTTTCATAGCTTTTTTCAAATAAGCTTCATTATACTCATGCTTGTATTCTTTACCTGGAACAGCAGATGCATCTAAAAGGAAGTGACCTACGCCACGTACATTTCTATATTCTTCTTTACCAGTTCTATCCTTCAATGTAGGTGTAGCAATATAGACAAAGCCTTCATTGTTATCCCATTGATTACGGTATGACAATAGTTTATTATCAGAGTAACCAGCATCATCTACAGCTGCAATCTCTTGATAGAACTTTTCAACTTTAGGAGTTTGTTTTATCTTAGGTTGCAGTTTCTTAGCTTTATTAGGATCAATCTTTTCTTCTTCAATATCCAACCACCCTTCTTTTTGAAGATAGCGTTTACCCATATTCTTCCATTCACCTAATGTGTTAACAGCATCAACACCAGTGTCAAGTATATACTCTCCGGCATCACCAAGTACATCAACAGTATTATCCCACCAAGAGTCTGGTTCAACATTTCTGTTCTTATACTTAGGTCTGTTCTGTTCTCTTTCTATATCTCTAGCAAGTTTTGCATGATCTATCTGACCTAAGATACCTGTATTTGTTAAGAATGCTAAAGGATTGTTCTCCACTGGTTGACCTGTAGTACCTCTTGTAGGATCTGCACTAAAGCCTGGAGCTAATGGAAACTCATAAGATTGATCACCTTGATTACCATACTCAGGGAAACCAAACATATCTAGTGGAGATCCTTGTCTTCCAGGTACTCTATTAGAACGTTTATTAGCGGCCTCATTGAAGGCATCATTAACATGACCAAACATATCTAGTGGTGACTCTGTCTGCTCTTGTCTATCAGCCGTAGTATAGCTCTTAAACAAATCATTTGTTCCAGTAAACACTTCAAGAGGTGATGTCTCTCTTCTTTGTTCTTCTTTACTCTTAGGTCTTAGATCTTTTGCATTTGCAATCTTATTGTTATACATGTTATGTATCTCATGCATCATGTCAAATCCAGAAAGTTTCTGAGGTTTTGGTTTTACATATTCTTTCTTAGGTTCTTGTCTAGTTACTACTGGTGCTGTACGTATACCTTGTAGGTTCATTTGAGTTGCTGCAGGTACCGGTACTGTTCTTACAGGTACTTCTTTCTTAGGTTCAGCTTTTGTAGTTACAGGAGCTGTTCTAACACCTTGAAGATTTAATCCAGCTTGTGCATAATGTACACCTCCATGTTTTTCTTGTAGCATTCCTATAGACTGACCATATGTCCAATCTCTAAGAACTTTTCTATTTTTATTAAGTGGTAAGTTTGGAATACCACCTAATGCTCTCATACCCAAAGTTTGAGTCACTGCTGGTAATACTCTTTCTGCTGTAGGTATTTCTAAATTAGCTAAAGGTAATAATGGTAATTTACCTACAGTATGTGTTCCTGGAACATAAGTAGGATTGGTCCTAGCCATTTCTTCTAAAGTTTTAATATCTTTTTCGTAAAACTTTTCAGGATTAAATCTAGATACATATGCAACTTTTTCTTTATTTGGCACAAGTTGATCCCACATTCCTCTATTCCAACCAAAGTTACTTTCTTGACCATTACTATCTAAAAAAATAGGAGTACCATCTTCATCATAATGTGAAAAGGTCATAGCATGAGAATTACCCGCACCTTTAAAATTAATAATGTCTCCTTGTTGCAACATACCTGTTTCTTGTGATGCAAAATTTGGATCATGTGTTTTAGCAACTCTAGAAAAAGGTACAGTACCTTTGTTTACAGCATTAATAAATTTATCATTAGATTCAAAAGGCATTAATGAAATCTTTCCTTTTGTTTCTGGTAAACATTGATAACCCATTCCTCCAGCCCACATACAATTGCCAACATTTGTAATAGCAGGAGTATTTCCTAATCTTTTTGATATTACTTGGGCACCTTTATCTGTCCATATTTTTTTTGCATTTTCGTAAGCACCAGGTGTTTCTGCAACATCCCACATAATATTTACATTCTTTTTAGGGATGTAAGATCCTTCATCTAGTATATTTTGTATCTGATCTGTCTCATAACATCTGCCATCATCATCACACTCTACTTGATTCTCACCACCTGCTTGAAAGTATGGACTAGTAGGACTAAAGATCTTTTTATTCTTAGGCTTACGTTTTTTTACAAGTCTGTTCTCTACATAGAGTTGGTTCTTAGCTTCTAAACTTCTTGAGTATTTCTTACTTACAGTACCTCCTTTTTTAAGACCTTCTACAGGTTGTTCTGTTACACCTTGATTCATCATATAACCAGCAGTACCCACACCTCCAATTGCACCAGGAATAGCTAACATCTTATTCAAGGCTTTGGCAGTCAACTCAAAGTTTGCTTCAGTGGGCTCCATGATTTCAAAAAATCTGTAGTTATATTTATCTGGATTAGGATCCTCTATAAATTGTTTGTAGGCTTTCTTAACTTTCTCAGGTGTGATGTTTTCATAAACATCATCTATGATTCCATTATCAAGCATACCCTGTTGAACCTCAGCTAAAAACGCAGACTTTTCTTTTCCTCCTGAACCAAAGGCATAGTAGTCTAAGTTTTTTTGTGCATTAGGAAACAAATCAGCATTTTTAGGAAACTCAATAGCATTCCATGTCATCTTTCTTGGTACAGCCACATTTGGTGTTCCTTTAAGAGTAAGACCATTTAACATGTAATCTATTTCACTAAAAGGTTGTTGACCATTTTTTATAATCGCTCTTTGTACTGCATGTTCTATTTCATGTCTTGTAATATTTTTTGCTATCTCTGCAGGCATACCTGCATGTAAAGCTATCATAGGTTGACCACCTACTTCTGTAAAGTAACCTAACTCATGTTGTATTTCTTTAAGCACTAAATCTTCAAAATACTTTGGATCATTTATACCTAGTTCACCTAGTCTTTTTAAACCTTCTTTTGAGTTAATTCTTGATATAAAGTCATCCAGCAATTCACGTCCTTGTAATGATTTAGATTCTGGTAAAAACATATGTTTATTAAAGTGCTCTATCGCTTTATTGTACCGCTGCATTGCTTCTGGTGAAGGAGCTTTGTATACATCATCAGCACCTAAAATAGAATCATCAACTTGAGAGGCAGCCCCTGTTTCTTGTACGGATCTTGCTTTTAAAGCATCATCTGATAATCCTTGAGAGCGTACTCTATTCATAAGACCTGCAGCATCATCTGCAATTCCCTGTGCAGTACTACCAATAGTTTCATCTAGGGCAAAGCCTTTACCAAACATATCAGGCTTATGATAAGGAAACCTGTTATAAAAGTCTACTCTTTGCCCAGGTTTTCCAATATAAGATAAATCAACAAAGCCTAAGTCATTTCCTACACTACCAATATTACCTTCACCTGCATAATCAAGACCTACACCATATTGATTCAAATCCTGGGCAACCTCAGCAACATCATCAAATGTTTTACCTACCGGAAGACCAGACGCATTAAAGTTTAATCTAGGCATAAATTGAGCAACTTGATTATCTCCCATAAGTCTAATCTGTCTAGTGGGGAATGCAAATTGAGAACCAGGGAACTGGTAGTTCTGACCTATCTCTATTAATTTATTTAACTCAGCTTCTGTATTAGGTGTAGTGCCTACTTTTACAACTTGAGTTGGATCTCCCTTGATTGTAAAAATACTTCCTTCTGATCCTGCCAGACCTGTATTTCTAATTGGTAGTCCAGAGTATTGTCTACGCCAATCACCATACTCATTTGCCAAAAGTTTTTCTCTTTCTATAGCAGGTTGTAATTCAGTTTCATTTATTCTTTTAGCCAAATCCATATCCCCTTCGTCATATGCTTTGAAGAATTTTTGATATGCATCATCCTGTTGTTTTACAGCGGTCCGCATAGCATTAGTATAGTACTTGTCTGCTATCTTTCCCCTTACTCCTGATTCTGTACCTTGAAGTAAATTGTAAGCTGTTGGGTTTCCTAATCTTTGTTCTGCTGATTGAAAGAGTACTTTTGAAGAAGGTATTCTATTCACTGCATTAACACCTGCTTTAAACCCTGTATTTCCTAAAGTAAATGCACCTTTAAGAAATGGAAAAGAAGTAATTAAATCTATTGCTCCCTGAGAACCTGACCAATAAGGTTGACCTGTAAGTGGGTTAATGTCTTCAGTACCTGAGTATTCATTTCCATATTCTCTATTCCATGGTGTGAATAGATTTGATAGATAATCATATGCCATGTATGGAACTTCTGGAGCAGTCATCCCAATGTCAACTATACTCTGCCCTGTATCAGATAATGTTTCTATAGGATTTGCTATTACTCTTCCTACACTATTAATTCCTGTATACTCTCCTGCAGTATGCAGTATGTCTCCTATGTCACTAGCTACAGATTTAGCATTTTCTGCTTTCTTCTTAATACCTTCTTGTGCAGCTTTTCTCCATTGACCTTTAAAGTTTTCTCTACCTGTATTCTGGTCAAATCTTATCCAGTTATTTTCATTATATAGTCTAGCAAACTCATCCCCACTGATCTCATCATCCTCAGCCATTCTACGGTATTTCTCATATACAGCAGCTTGGTCTTTGTAGTCTTTTACATTATTAATAAACTTGGATAACTCATTAAGAGAATAGTTCTTAGGTCCGTTTTCCATCCAGACTTTTCTACCTTCTATAGTATCCCAGAGTGCATTAGCTTTATCTATAAATTTAATACGTTTTTTATTTGTTTCTGGATTAGCAGATACATACATTGTTGGTTGTTCTACTATCCCTGGTAATACACATGATTGAAGATTTTCATCCCATACTTGGCCTTCTGGACAAGCAGGACGTTCTCCAACAAAAGCATAAGGAGCACCTTGAGGATCTGTAGGTAATGGTTGTCCAAAAGTAGGAGTCTCCTCACCTTTTTGTTTACCTACTTTTCTTTTTCTAAGTTTACCCATGCCAAAGCCAAACTGAGCATGTGGTAGAAAACCACCTTCTCTTGCCATATTAAGCATGTCACCAGAATCATTATCATTTTTAGAAATGCTATTTAACATTTCTATAATTTGTTCATCTGAGTATATACCTTTTAGTTGTTCAATTGGATTAAAGCCTTCTTTCTCATCAGTACCAAAACTCATCTTTTGTAACATATCATATATCTCAGGAGTTACTTCTTGAGTATATGGATCATATGTACCTGATTCTTTTGCTGTAGCTCTAATGGCATTAAGACGTGCTCTAACTTCAGTAGGTTTTGATACATAGTTCACCCAATCTTTTTCTTCTTGTAGATAGTCTGGATTGTTAAGAACAAGTTGTTGCCAATCAGCATCATAACCCTGCCACTTAGGAGTGTTATTAAAAGCTGGTGTAACATTTTGAATATAGTTTATATCAGCTTGAGGAATTAACCTTTGATCACTGTCATAATAATTAACAGGTCTATCTATAGAATGGCTTATTTCATGTGCTGACACATCTGATACGCCAGCTCCATATGGAAATATAGTAATTGATCCATCAGTAGGCATTGACTGACCCCCTGTAAAACTTCTACCTTCTGGTTGTCTTTGAAAAAGCATGGATGGAATAGTACTGAAGTTTTGTATTCTTTGTTGAGCCATTTGAGATTCATCTACTCCTGATGCTTTTCCTGCATTTATAGAGTTAGCCAACATTTTCTTATACATAGGAGAATTCATCCAGCCTTTATGAAAGTCCAATCCCTTATTATAAAGTTCTATAGCATTACTAGCATCACGTGGATGCATGTCTTTTTGGTCTTTTGTATTAAAGTCCCAATCAAACATAAATTGTTCATCTGCCTTTTTGATTTGTTCTGCAGACTTCTTAGGATCCATACCACCTGCAACATTTCCTACATGTTTACGTTGCTTGCTATTATCATAAGGATTTAAATTCTCCCATCTATCAAGTTGAAATTGAGTTGCTTTAACTGCATTTGTATTTAAGTTTTTTTTCCTTTCTCCTGTTGGATCTTTAATAGGTTCAAAATTAAAACCTGTACTGCTATTACTAATATGCCATTTACCATCCCATTTAGTATAGATACTACCAGGTCTTTCAGGATGTATGTAATAGGTATCTTCACCCCCTTGAGTTCTACTAAATGTTTTACCAGTCTGAGCTTTTGGTAATCCTGTTATCTTGAACTTTGCCATTGTTATATTCTTTCAAGTTTGTATCCTAATTTTCTTAAGTGAGCTTCTTGTTCTGGACTTAAGTCTACCTCCTGACCCATGGTTATTCCTCCTCGTGCAAAGCCTTTACCTGTACCTTCAAAAAATCTTCCGTAATCTTGATTACTTCTATGGCCAGTGTAGTTTTTTGGAAACTCTAGTTTACCTAAACCAAACACATCAAAATTTTGTAATTTTTGCCCATAGTCACCTTGTACATTGAATACCTGATGTTTTGGTATTGTATAATATTTAGACTCTACAAACTCTTTTGGTAAAAATTCCCTTAATTGCACATTAGCTCTAGATTCCATTGGAGCATATAAATCCCATCTTGATATCTTTTCATAAGGATCAATCTCACCTACATTACTAGTAACAGATCTGTTTAATCTTTGAGTTCTCATTCTAAGAAAGTCTTCAACTTTCTCAGGAAGCCCTGTATGCATTGAAGGTACCATTTTCATACCACCTTCAAATGTTGGTTGTCTTAGTCCCCATTTTTGTTCTACAGGTGCATTTACAATTTCATATATCCTATCCATATTAGGTCGGATTTTATATCCGTAGGCACCATAGTAATCACTTGGAGATACACCCTCTACATCCATAGACCATCCAGGATTTTCTATGTTTCTACCTACCAATTCACTAGCTGCTTCATTACTTACCTGTCTTTCCATAAATCTTGTATAGCTATTACTTTTTACTACAAGATCATTTAAGAAGTCAGCATCAGATACTGTGTTTGGACTACTCAAATGTGCATAGACTTCATCTAAATATTGTGGAGATTCATTAACTACATTTATCAAAGGTTGGTTTCCACTCTTTTGTATAAAGGCCATCTTTGTATCATAGTCATTCATAAGATACGTTCCAAAGGACTCTGCTGATTTTTGATTTTGCTGAGCACCTTTTAGAATATCTGGTATTCTATTTATACTTTCTTTATCAGTAAAATAGTAACCCTTAATACTAGGATCATTAAAGTCTAAATCTGGATATTGTTTCTTAAGTTTCTGTATTCTATATCTATCTACTTTTAATATTTTTTCCAGTTCCGCCTCACTTGTAATACTTATTTTTCTTGGATTACCATCACCTGTATATTCAAATATTCTTCTTTCAACTAGGTTATCTGGTAAATCTTTGGCAATACGAGCTAGTTTTGGATTACTCATTATTACGTTACCCTCACCTACAGTATTACCAACCACCTTAGATGTAGTACCTACAGTTTTTGTGGTTGCTGTTGCTGGTCTTAGCATCTTTGCAGCTGCACCAAAAAATGGTAGAACAGAAGCAACATCCATTGATTCATTAAAACCTTCACCAAAGTCTTGTCCTGTAATTGGATTCTCAGATAAGTTCCAAGTACCCTTCATATTAAGTGTATTGTCTGCCCAATCCCTTGCTTGCCATGCTGCATATGGTAACATAGCAAGATCCGCTAAACTTGTACCTACGCCTTTTAATGTACCTACAGGATCACTTACAATTCTCATGGCAGCAGGTACTCCTGTAAGCTCCGCCAGTCCTTGTGTAACAGCAAAGTTTTTTTCTTTTCTTGCCATGCCTTCATCAACGGCATTTTGATACTGACCTTTAAAACTTTCTTTTTTAGTAGCTTGGTCAAACCTAGCCCAGTTGTTATCTCTGTATCTTTGAGCAAATACATCTGTACTTAACTTACCGTCCTGCAACAGTCTACGGTCTCTCTCATATTTTTGTGCTTGTTGGTTATAATCATTTACCTTATTAACGTATCCCTGAATTTCATCAAAAGTCCAGTTTCTAGGACCATCCTCCATCCATACTTTCCTACCTGCAACTGTACGTCCTAGCGCGCGTGCTTTATCCATCAGACTTATGTGCAGTTTCTTTTTGGCTTCATCACCTGATGCCTCAACTTCCATAAGTTGTTGCACACCTTCTTGTGGTTCAGCATCAGCAATAACTTGGTCTACGTTTTTCTTTTTCCATTTATCAAACATTCCAAACTGAGCTTTTGGTAGTCCACCTTTTTGCACATGCAGTAATCCTTGACCACCACATTTGTGACATGTAGTAACATCATTACCACCATCCGCAGCATTCCACTTCCAACCACAATCTTTACATGTTACTTTCTTAGTAAGTAAAGAACCACCTTTTGCTAAACGCGGACCTTGACCATATCTTTGCATTAACTCTTGCTCAGTAAGTTTTCTTCCTGTTTCAGGTTCATATCCTGGTAAGTATCCTACAGGTACTCCGGTACTTTCTGGCTTTTCTTCATACCCCCAATCTACTCCAGGTCCTGTTATAGTAGGTGCTGTAACCATGAAATTTTTATCATTGGCTCTGGCAGCATCTATTTTAATTTTTTCTTCCTCAGCTTCTTTTTTCTTAGGCAAGTTTGCACCAATTGGATAAACAGCTTTTACTTTTAACATTGGAGTCATCCCCCATTTCACAGTATTAAAATCTGTGTCAGGATTAAACTGTTCTTCAGCTTGCCCTTTACCTGGTTGAAACATTAGACTAGCATCTGCTCCAACTCTTAAAGGTGTACTTTTAAAAGGTCTTGCTTCAATACCAGCTACAGCACCGTAATCAAAATTAAAATTTCCTGTACGGTGTTCACCTGTGTTTTGATAACCTTCCAAACCTGGAACAAAAGAATGTTGTCTAAACTCCCAACCTGCAGCAGGTCCCGCATAACCTTTCCATGCTCCTACTGGCCAACGTGGTTGTCTATAAACACCAAGCATTCTATTACCAAACTCCCATCTTGGGCTAGCTACCATTTTATGATTAAATCCTTGTGTTGGATCCCAGCCAAGTGTTATATCTGTTTGAACAGTTGGAGCAAAAGCTCCTGCACTAACAGCACTTGGTCTATATCTCCATCTCCAATCTGCATTCACACTTGGAATCATAGAACCTGAATAAGGAACTCCTAATGTCAAACCTAAGTCAGTGCTGAACCTTGGATCTCTAGATCCACCTAAAGGTGTTCTTGCACCAATTAAAAACTCAGGATCATACTCACCATACACATTACTAGCTAATTGTGATTGATTTGCATTAAGACTAAACGGTGATACTTCTACTGTAGTACCTTTACCTAGTTGTGCTTTAGGAAGATCTTCTACAACATAACCTTGTGCAATAAGATCATCTATCTCTTCTTGTGTAAGTTCATCATCATAGTACTCTCCTCCTTCTTCTTTCTTCTCATACTCATCCACATAGTTTGCTCCTGGAAATTTTATATTAGAAGTATCAAATGGGTTAAGTGTCTTTCTTATACCATTGTCTGATACTGCCTCTATGGGGTAAGGAGTAGGATTGTAAAGAGTATCTCCCGGGATTCTGTACTTAGATCCAAGTGGTGGAGGACCTTGCTTAAAACCTTGAGTTGTGACAATAGGAGTTTGCTGCCTTTTGGCAGTAATAACATTGTCTCTTTTTTTAGAAGGTTTCTTTGCTTTACCAAGTTCAGATACCGCAGTAGATAGTACTCTCTTATTATACATTATCTTGGAGAATAAGTGTTCTTATTATTAGCAATCTTTAGAATCATGTTTACATCCCCGGAAACTGATCTGGATAAATTTAAGAAATTTAGGTAATGTCTGAACTTTTTTCTTTGAAGTTCAGGCTTTTGGTAATCAAGATTTACAGGGTTAAGTGTCTTGATATAACCATTAGGTCCTGTTACCCAAATGTTTTCTTGTGTGTATGGTCCCTGAAGAATTGTAGTTCCCGGAATAACTGGTCCAGTTGGAGGATAGTTAGATCCTGTTGGGAATTCACCACGGTCTTTTGTCACATCCCAGAACTGATTAAATCTATACTTGTTCTCTTCTTTAGTGAATAAGATATCTATAGAGTTCAGATTAACCTGTGGATACTGTAAACTGAGTGTGACATTATTCTTAGGGAATATATTTAGATTCAGATATCCTGATACTTGCTCTGAGTTAAATACTACAGCTTTATCAAAGTTGAAGTCAAGCACATTGTACTGGTCAACACAGTTACCGGCAGTTCTCTTTGTACATTCTAAGATATACTCAAAGCTTCTAAGTGTAGTGACAGTCTGACCTGTAATCATTGGGTACTCTATCTCAAATGGATAGTCAGCACCATAGTAGTTACAGTAACTGTTGCAGATATCATTGTGTCTCCAAATAGTGTTATCCTTTATAGTCAAGAATGTATTCTTGGTTGGCATGAACATATTTGGATGCCAGTCATGGAATGAAATCCAGAACTTACTCTTAGGGTCATAACTGATTGTCCAAGATGCATCATCAAAGAAAGCCGGGTCTCCTAGTTTGATCTCAGACTTTCCAATAGCAAATCTATCAAATACTTCATCATAGTATACTACATCTTTAAATTCTGGTTTTATTCTAAAGTCTCTCTTAGAGAAATAAACCACAGAGTTTCTATTATCATAAGAAGCATGACATCCTACACCAGCCACTGGATTATCCACATGCGGATAGTTAGGATAGTCAAGCAGTAACTTATATGGTAAGTACTCTGCAAACCACCACTTCATTCCGTTCTGTGATATCTCATCAAGGGCACCTGTAAATGTAAATATCTTACCTTGGTTTTGTGAGATAAAGTAAAGACCTGCAGGTGTAGATATTACCCCACGTCTACTTTGAGAAGAACCATATTCATATTCAGCATCAGCTAGTGATACACTCTGTGGCGTCTGATTGAACAATCCTCCGTCTCCAATAGTAATCTTAGTGCCAAACTCAGTTTGTAACTGGTCAACACCTTGGAATGTCAATGGACTTGAATTCTTAAACGTAATAAAGATACCTGTCTTAGCAAAGTTCTTAACCCCACTAATCTGATCTCTAAACTGTTTGTAGTTATTTGCCAAGAAAATAAACCATGCATCTACAGTAGCCTCCTCCTGCTGTGGTAATGAATAGATGATTCTATCAGGATAGTATGTAAAGCATAGCTTGGCTAGATCAGGATCATAGTAAGGTGACTGTAAATTACCTTGTGAGAAATACTGTGTGAATATCTTAGAGATACTCAATGAGTAATCATAAGCATAGTAGTTTCCTCTAGTAACAGTTTGCGGATCCATGTTAAACATCTGGACTAAATCCGTATATCTGTATGGATCATAGTGCCTTTGGTAATCAAATGTACCAGGTTCTCTAAAGTCAACTATTACTTCACTCTCTACAAAGAAATCT
>Ga0315906_10000815_pt1 | contig 48114 bp, 35 predicted proteins | sample LakEriMetagenome_4_FD_203526 | JGI IMG/M metagenome (GOLD analysis project Ga0315906, IMG submission 203526) | Freshwater fungal communities from buoy surface, Lake Erie, Ohio, United States - Buoy 2 MA122 | ecosystem: Environmental > Aquatic > Freshwater > Lake > Lake biofilm | place: USA...
TGGGCCCCGATTGATTGTCCTCGGTGTTGGAAACCATTTTTTCACCTCACATCCGTTCCAAGACCCGGATTCCCAATATTTCCAGAACTGATTTCAGCACGCGGGCTGTCAAGGCGCACATAGCCAGTCGGGAATGCTGGGTTACCTCATCCGGAGCACGGAGTACCGGGCAATTTTGAAAAAAGACGCTGTATGCTTTGGCTAAATCCCACAAATAAGCGGTCAAGACATTGGGTCTAAAGTCTTCCGCCGCCGATTCCAACGCCTCGGCGTACCGCAGAAGGACCACTCCCAAAAATTTTTCCTCCGGGGCTCCAAGGATGATTTTCGCCTCGGGAACCCCATCGGGGTGGCCTGCCTTTCTGAGAATACTGCGGCACCTGGCATAGGCGTATTGCATGTAGGTGGCAGTATTGCCATCCATCGCCAGCATCTTGTCCCAATTGAATTTGTAATCGGTCGTCCGATTCTGACTGAGGTCGGCATATTTCACAGCGCCAATCCCCACGGCTTCCGCCACTTGAGCCGCTTCCTCTGGGGTGATGGGTGTTTCCCCCTCCCCGCCTTCCGGCGGGGCATGCATGGTGCCAGCCAAACGGACAGCCTCATCCAAAAGCCCCTCGAGAGTGGTGGAGGCTTTTCCATCGCGGGTTTTGATTGGTTTTCCGTCTGAACCGAGAACCGAACCGAAGGCGACATGGTGCAATCGAGGCCCCTGGATTCCCCAACGGCGTGCTATCTCGAAAACCTGCTTGAAATGTTGGGCCTGGCGGGAGTCCACCACGTAGACAATGTCCGTGGGTTGGAAATTGTCGGTCCTGTGGCGGACGGCGGCCAAATCGGTGGTGGCGTAGGTGAATGCCCCGTCTCGCTTACGAATCAGGGTAGGCGCCTCGTTTTCCCCGAAGAGCACCACCAGGGCTCCCTGGCTGGGTTCGGCAATCTTGGCTTGCTCGAGTTCCGCCGCCACCTCCGCCAGGAAAGGCTGGTAAAAACTCTCCCCACGGATGTGGTCGAAGGTAACCCCCAGGCGCCTGTAAGCCCGGTTGATATCCTCAAGGCAGAATGGCATGAATTCCCGCCAAAGCCTCAGGTTTTCGACATCTCCCTGATGCAATTTGGCGGTTTCCTGCCGGCAGGCATCCCGTACCGGGTCTCCCGCCTCACCTTCCTCCTCCTCGTCAACGGCAAAGTGTTTGCGCACCTCCACATAAAGGCGAGCCAACTCCTTGACCGGATCGGTTTTGAATGCCACCTGGTCCAGCAGGTTTTTGTAGCCGTAAAGCAGGATCCCGAACTGGGCTCCCCAGTCACCGAGATGGTTCAGGGTTACCACCTCATGACCCAAAGTACGGAACAAACGAGCCAGAGCATCCCCCAAGATGGTGGAACGCAGGTGGCCGACATGCATCGGTTTAGCCACATTCGGGCTACTGAAATCAATCACCAACCGTCGTTTTTTTTCAGGTTGCTCCAAACCCAAATCAGGTGACTTGGCCATCTTTTCCAAATGGAAGGCGATGGCATCATCCGTGAGCCTGAGATTCAAAAATCCCGGGCCGGCAACTTCGGGAGCTTGAAGGAAACCGTCTTGGGGAACAGATGCCGCGAGTTGGGTAGCCACATCCCGGGGTGGCTTTCCCAATTTTTTCCCCAAGGCCATGGCCGCATTGGCTTGGTAGTGGCCGTGAGCTGGGTCTCCACAGGGGCGAACAGATGCCGCCACTTCCGCGACCGGAAAGCCCAATTGGTCCGCGGCCAAGGCCATGCGGTCGCGGATTTTTTGAATCAAGGTCATGGGAGCACTGCTGGCAGGGGCAAAGGGAAAATCAAAAAGAAATCACGATTGGGAAGGAGCCCACGGGATTCTCCCGGCATCCGCCCACAATTCCTCCAATTCGTAATAAACACGCTTGGACGGTTCAAAGACATGGACCACCACATCTCCGTAGTCTTGCAGGATCCATTGAGAGGCTTCGTACCCCTCGATACCGATCCGTTTGTCTCCCACGGAGCGCAGGCCTGCGTCCACTTCTTCCGCAATTGTGCGAATTTGGCGTCGGCTGTTGCCGGTGCAAAGCACGAAAAAATCGAAGAGGGGGGTCAACCCCCTCAAATCCAGCACCAAGACATCCTTGGCTTTATGGTCGTTGGCTATTCGAGCAGCCAGAACGGCCCGATCCATCGCACTGGGAAGTCGCCCCGGGATGGCAACCGTTTGGGCCTTTGCCCCAGCATTTTTTTCCAGGTCTTCCAAAGCGCACTCCATCCCCAAAGCTGGCGGCAGGTTTTTCACAAAATATTACCACCAAAAGCCTTGCTTCATGATGGAGGGCGGTTTGAAAACCGTCAAGGAAGGCAGTGGAACCTCCCCATTTGCATCCAATTCGAGTCCGGAGGAAGATAAGGGAAGATTCCAAGCCAAACCCAAACCTCGAAACTGTAACGGACGATGGACCCTTCCCAGCCCCAGGCCATCGGCCCAAACAAAAATGAATTTTCAAAATACTGGCCTTGGCTAGTTTGCGGCATGCTCCTTGCCGCGACGATGCTGAACTACATGGACAGGCTGCTACTCAACCAGGCGGCCAAACAGATACGATTGGATCTAAATTTTAGTTCCTTTTCATGGACTCCGGGCCATTCCAATGACAGGTCAGACCTGAATTATTCCTTCCTGGAAAGTGCTTTTGGCATTTCATACGCCCTTGGCGCCTTGTTTTTTGGTTGGGCAGCCGACCGTCTATCGGTGGTCTGGCTTTACCCCTCCTGCGTTCTTGCCTGGTCCTTGGCCGGGGTAGGTTCCGGCTTTGCCCAAGATTATCCCCAACTGCTCGCCAGCCGGTCATTACTTGGTTTTTTTGAGGCCGCCAATTGGCCATGCGGCTTGGTCACCACCAGGGCTCTCCTCAGCCGCGAGAAAAGAAGTCTAGGCAACGGGATCCTGCACGGAGGCGGAGCATTGGGGGCCATGATCACCCCGATTCTATTGCTGGCATTTTCGCTTCCGGGCGGATGGTGGGATTTGATTCAACCGGGTGCATTCCAACGCCTGATGGGGGATAAATCGCTTGTCCCGGACTGGCGGCTGACTTTCAAATTAGTCGGAATATTGGGTGCCATTTGGTCCCTGGGCTGGCTGGCCTTGGCCCTTCCCAACCAAGCTGCCTGGAAGGCGAAGGGAGCGGACGGCACGGCGGCTTCCGATTCAGGGACGCTTGACTTTTTGATCCGCTTTTTTCGCGACCGAAGGTTTTGGATCCTTTTGGTAACAGTTTGTGCGATCAACACCACCTGGCATATCCTGCGAGTTTGGCTTCCCTTATACCTTCAGGAAGCCCAGGACTACACCTTTGCCCAGTTAAGCCTTTTTTCCATGGTCTTTTATTTGATGGCCGATGTCGGAGCCATGGGTGCCGGTGCTCTTACTCTGGTTCTGGCAAAAAAACACGGCGTGGATGCCGCGCGATTGACTGTTTTTTCATTAGGTGCCGCCACTTGCCTGCTGGCATGGGGTGGCCGCTTTTTGGATGACGGGTGGGCTCTGCGAATAGCCCTTTGGCTTTCAGGCATGGCATCCATGAGCCTCTTTCCACTGTATTTCGCACAAACGCAGGAAGTCTCAGCCGTCCACACCGGCAAAATCACCGGGTTGATGGGCTTCTTCTGCTGGGGGTACCTTTTTTTCTGCCAAGCTGCCGCAGGCATGTGGATCAGCCATCGCAAGGAAACACTGAAACAAAACCATTCGGTGGCAACTTCCCCTCAAACGGAAAACACCGGCAGGGGAGCAGCCAAAATGGCTTATTCGGAGACCTTGGGTTTTGCTTGCCTGCCACCCATGTTGGCCTTACTGGGTTTGGCTCTTTGGCCTCGCCAAAGGACAGAAAATCAATTGCCGGGTCCAGGCAAGGAAATGGGCAATTTGTAAACCAGCAATCGCTTGCCTACGCCCGATTTTCCAGGTTTTTCGGTTGTTTCAAACGCGATCTGCGCCCCTTGGGCCAAAAGTTCTTCCTCCTGAGGCAAGGTCAAACGGACATGCTTGCTTTTGCCTTTTTCCAACACCACCCACCTTACGGGAGGAATTGAACGCATTTGGGCCAGGGGCGCATCCTCCAAAAACACTCTACCAGCGTAATAATGCGACCATTGGTAAGGATCGATGACCTCGTCCCCGGGACTTCCGTTGTCGCGAATCCAATGCCCGACAGTCTTGAAGCCACCCCGGTTGAGGTGGAGAGGCTCCAAGGTCAGCCGGCCAGCAACCAAAAGTGCCGACACACCAAACCCCAAATACAACCTGCGGCCCCATTTCTCCCGAATCGAGTGACCAAAAGAATGCCCGGCTCCCCAAAGTCCGGCTACCCAATCCGCCAATCCACCACCGGCCATTAACAACGCGGGAACCAGGATCAACACCAGGTGCCTGTCGGACACATAACCAAGATTCGCTGCCACCCTAACCAGGGCTGCAAACACCCCGACGGCCACGATGGTTTGAGCCAAACACCCGGCATTTCGCAGAATTTGTTGACGGTACCTCCAAAAAGACGCCAAAGCCGGCACCCAAAAGACAAAGAGCAACCCACGCACGATCATCCCCGTGGTAGCCCAAAGCCCCCACGCCAAACCGGGCACACCCTCCTTTTGGAAGTCATACCAAGCAGCCCAAAGCGGACCGCTCACGGCCCCTTGGCCCTTTGGAATTTCCAATGCGCCTACAGCCTCCACCGGGTTGGATTGGAGGATGCGTGTGGCGGTTGGCTTGCTAGAAAGACGGCCAATCGTCATCACATACGGCACCGCCAAAGCCATGAAGGATGCCAATAAAATGGCCAAGCCCAGAAACGCTGGCACCCTACCTGGTCGAACCACCCAAATCGCTTTTCCTATTAGAAGGAAACACCCCACAGCCAAGCATGCCAAAAACACCAACCCGCCCTCAGGCCGGGTGAGATAGGCACACCCTGAGAAAACCCCAGCAAGTGCCAAGCGTTTATAGCTCTCCCGACGGATTCCCTCCTGAAAAAACCAGATCGAGGAAAAAGCGAACAAAAGGAAAAGTGCTTCTGATAATCCATCGGGAAACAGCCGGGCCGTGACTGGCAGGAACTGCACTAGGAACACACCCAGGGCGGCTCCAATCGGACTGAAAAGGCCTCTGGCCAATCCATAAAGCGGAAAAATAAGAATCAAACTGGCAAAAATACTGACTAACTGGGCAGAAACCTGCATAACTAGTGGCAAGTCACCGGGAAAAACCGGCAGAATCAACTTGCCCATCAGCATTGTGGCGCAGGGAAAACCGGGATGCTGCGTGGCTTTTGGTAGAACCTCGTTCCAAGGTTGGTTTTGCAACTGCCAGGCAATTCGAATGAAGTGAATGCTGTCGCGGGCCGTCACTTCCGTTGTGACAAGATGCCAAGCGCGAACCAAACCAGAGATCAACAACAGAGCCAGGAGCCATTTCCGCTCCTTGCGCCAATTCAAGTGGCTACCAGTCAGCACCCGAGGTTCCCCCAGACGATTTGCAAAGACTCCTTTTCAGGGGGCCAAAAAACAAGGCGAGAAAGCCGAAGCTTTCTCGCCTGAAAGGCTTTTTTGATACCGAACCTGCAACTGTTATCTATTAAATTTTGTATATCCAAAGTTATTAAGATACATGCGCCCAGGCAATTGGGCTTGGGTTGGGAAATTGCTCCTACCCACCACCGTTTGATTTTGAATCAGATTTATTTTGGGTGAAAAGAAATAATCAGCCAGCTTGCCGGAAGATCCCCGGACATTCATCGGCGCCGCAATGGGACCTTGGTAGGGCTGCCCCAATGCATTGACCCCCTGAGCAAGGGGTGCAACCGGTTGCTGGCTAGCGCCGCCCATAAAATTGAAATATTTTGTTATATCAACCAGCCAATTATTGTTCGACTGGGTCCTTGAAAGTAGAAGGGGAGTGCCATTCAAGGTTTGAGCCTGGCCAAAACTGGCAAACAAAGCCAAACTGGCAGCAGCACCCAACAAATATTTGATCCAAATCTTCATTGGAATTCCCCCCCTCAGGTAACGGCACACATTCCCCCGTGCCGAAACCGCCGTATGGGAAGTATCGGTCAGGCAGTCAAGTTAAATTTGGGCAAATTTACCGATTATTCCTTTAATTCAGCCGATTTCTTTTTGTTGGCCTTCCCCCCCAGCCCCGAGGAACCGTATGGGGCCACCCCTTGGAAACAGGAAGGTATTGGGCGGAGTTGTGAACATGGATTTGGATTCCTTGATTCCCGTGAAAACCGTCGGTGGCGGGTCAGTGACCGAGGTGATCCAGGTGCAAAACCTGGAAACCGGGGACCTTTACGCCCTGAAATTGGCAAAAGGTGAAACCCCTTTCCCCAGCGAAATTGCCAGGCATTTTTTGCTGGCGGAAGCGCAGGCCCATCAGTTGGTCCGCAAATCTAAAAGCCCCTATTTCCAAAAACTTGTACAAGATGGCAGCCTGGAATCTCCGGGGTTCCTCCTTCTTGAATGGTTGGAAGGAAAAACCCTGCGGAACGCCTTGAACCAAAACGGTCCGCTGGAAGTCAGCGAAGCGGTTGGCCTTTGCCGGCAGGTCGCCCAGGCATTGGCAGCGTTGCACCAAGGGGGAATGGCCCACGGCGACATCCACCCCGACAACATTTTGCTGGGGGACGACGGAATCGACCGTTTGATTGATTTGGGATGCGCCCACAGGCCCCATGAATCCGCCCCCGACTGCGAGGGTTTACTGATCGGTTCCGCGGATTATTGGTCGCCCGAGGCATGCTCCACCAACGGGTTTTCTGGCCCGGAAACGGATGTTTTCGCTTTGGGGGTGGTCCTTTTTGAGGCGATCACAGGATATCGTCCCTGGCCGTCCGGTTCGGATCTACGGGAAAATATCCGCAGGCGGCACGGGGATCCTCCCATGCAACTTCCGTTGACCCGAACCGATATCCCGCCGGGATTGAGTCAGCTTCTGGAAAAGATGCTCGCGCGAAAGCTTTCCATCCGGCCAAAGTCGCGCATGGTTGTTGCCGAGCTGATTCGCCTTGAATTGTCGTTGATGGGTTCGGGGTCCGTGGGGTTGACCCGGGCAGCCTGATTCAACTCAAGAAGTCGGATCCCTCAAAATCAAGATCGGAATACAAGACAAAGCCTTTGCTCAATAATTGCTTTGCGGCCTGTTCATGCTCCTCCACATGGAGGGCCAGTGCAGCATTGCCACTAGGCCCCACCAGCATCGGATAGGCGTAGTGGATGCTGACCTCCGCCTCAAGCAGGCACTTGCAGATTTGCAGCATCGGCTGGGTGACTTCGGGGATGCGCACCACCAACAAATCACTTTCGGCGAACATCAACCCGGCCTGTTCGAGAATTTCCCTGGCCCGGCCCGCATCACTCAGGACCAATCGGATAATCGCGCAATCGGCTGTGTCCACGATACTCATGGAAACGATGCGGACATCGGTTGTTTCAAAGTGGCGAACCACAAAGGCCAATCCGCCCACCCGGTTTTCAACGAACACATTGAATTGGCGGACCCCGGGCCAATCCCTGCCGCTGGCGATGCGGAGGCCGCCATGAAGGTCATCATCACCACCTTGTGTCGGCATAAAATCTCCCGGGCCAACCATACGACCGCGTGTTGCCCTTGCTTTACTTCATGACTTTTGTATTGAGGGAACCCCACAAGGCGAGGTGCCTTGGGCCCGAGAAGCCAAATCCAGCCGAAATCTTGATGTGTCATGCAAAACGAACCCAATACTTCCCAATCCCCGTTCAAAATCGAGGTGGCCGACCGGGTCAAAAGGCTGCCTCCGTACCTTTTCGCCAAAATCAACGCCCTGAAATACCAAAAAAGGCGACAGGGGATTGATGTCATTGATCTGGGCATGGGAAACCCATCCGATGTGCCCGATCCCCAAGTGATCGAAAAAATGGTGGAGGCGGTCCGGGATGAGCGAAACCACGGTTATTCCGTCGCCAACGGCCTGAGAAACCTCCGCAAGGAGGTTGCCCTGCGTTATGAGAAAAGGTTTGGCGTCACACTGGACCCCGACACCGAGGTGATAGCAGGCCTGGGCTCGAAGGAAGTCTTCAGCCACATGTGCCTGGCACTGATGGGTCCCGGGGACACGGCAGTTGTACCCGCCCCCTCATTTCCAATCCATGTTTACGCGGTGATGCTGGCCTCCGGGAATGTGATCAGTCTGGATTGCACCAACCCGCAGAAGTTTCTTTCCCAAGTCTCGCTTGTGGCTGAACAGCTTTATCCAAAGCTAAAGGTGCTGATCCTCAATTACCCTCACAATCCGACGACCACCATTGTGGATCAGGATTTCTTCAAGGATGTTGTGGCGTTGGCGAAAAAACATTCCTTCATGGTCATCCATGATTTCGCCTACGGCGATGTATGCTTTGACGGCTACAAGGCCCCGAGCTTCCTGAGCGTGCCCGGCGCAAAGGAAGTGGGGGTTGAAACGACCACCATGAGCAAGGGGTACAACATGGCCGGGTGGCGTCTCGGCTTCTGCGCCGGTAACCCGGAAATGGTGCGCGCTCTGGCGACCATCAAGGGCTATTACGATTACGGGATTTTCGCCGCGATTCAGATCGCTGGAATCGTTGCTTTGCGCCATTGCGATGATCTGGTCCAAAACCAGGCCTTGATCTACCAGAAGCGACGCGATGTGCTGGTGGACGGCCTCAACCGCATGGGATGGGAAACCATTCCACCCAAGGCCACCATGTTTGTCTGGACCCGCTATCCGAAGGAATGGCGAGACCGGATGGGATCGATCGATTTCTCCATGAAGCTAATCGAGGAAGCGGAAGTAGCCGTGAGCCCCGGCAGGGCGTTCGGTGAACTTGGTGAGGGCTACCTCCGGCTGGCACTTGTTGAAAACGAACAAAGGATGCGCCAAGCCCTGCGAAACATCGCCCGGTGCCTCAAGTCGGACATAGACCCGGTGCAGGCAAACGCCGGTTAGATAGAGGTAACACCGCGGATTGGGTCATCAATTCCAATAAAATGATCGCAGACAAAAGACGGAAATTGCCCGCGCCCCGGTTGGAATCGCGCAAACTTAGAAGGGCAATGCACTCTTCGAGGAGCGGGATACCCGGCGGCGGCAAACCCTTTCAGGGAACTGATTTGGCTACACGGAACCCATAAGAAAACCATTTTTCTGCGGGAAATTCCCGGTAACGGTAGTCCGAACGAAAAAAAAGCGGTTGAAAATCAAATCCGGCACCCCGCATCACCCATCGTGCCCCTGCCGGATCCACCGTTCCCCGCCCCAAACCAACCCTGCCTGATTCCATGAGTCCGGGTTCGGATTGATCATCAGTCCACTCGAGTGCATTTCCCAACATGTCAAAAAAACCGAAATCATTGGGCAGCAAGGCTCCCACTTTTTGGGGACTGGTCTCATGCACGGCCATGTAGGCAAATTTCTCGAGCAATGTGCCGTCCATCCCAAAGGAGCGCGGCTCACCTGATCCGGCACGGCAGGCGAATTCCCATTCGGCCTCGCCGGGCAAACGGTACCCTTTGGCTTTTTCCCTTCCCAACCGGTCCCGGTGGATGCGCAATTGCTCCATAAGGGTTGGCCAATCCTCGGTTTTTTCCCATTGGGGCGGGTAGGCCCACTGCTCGGGGGGAATACCCTCCCGCGAACTCAACCAGTTGCAAAAACGGGCCGCATCCAAAAGCGATATGGACACGGCTGGCTCATCTGGATCTTTGGAACCGACGGCAAAACCCGGGCGAAATTGGCGAAACTGGCCCACCGTCACCTCGCGAGTCCCCAATAAATATCCGGAAGCCAAACGGACCGGCCGGGCAATTGGAATGTCATCCAGGGGCGCGTTCAATTTCTTCGGGGCACCCATCCGGAATTCCCTTCCCCCTTCCACCTTCGCAAGTTTCATTCCCAGGGAATTGACCACCACCGACTGGTTTTCAGTTCCCTTCTTCAACCATTCGGTTCCCTTGCCCCCGGAATCGTTCCAAACCATTCCAACCAGCCAATCAATCGCGGAATGAAGCCCGGTATCAGTGGTCTGTCGATGCGTTTTGGCCAATTCATCCAGCCAGCTTTCCCAGGAAAATTGAATGGGAAACGCAGTTCTGGGATAACCGCCCAACGCCCACAAGGCGGCCCGGCGAACGCTGGTGTCGCTGGAGTTCCGGAAAAGGTCCAGGAAAAAGTCCGGGGGAACCTGGGCCTGGCCCGCGTAAATGACAAGGTGATGGCGGGCTTCGGGATCGGCCGACTGGCGCAGAACTTCCTCCAAAGCGGCGAGGATTCGCCCACGATCGTCCCGTCCGGTGGCGATCATCAACAGCAACAAGGCATTGGCACGGGCTTTCCTCTTGAACCCGCTTTGACCTGCCAGGGCCTCATTCACACCAGGCCAATCCAGGTCCTTCCCGGTTTCCGTTTGTTCAGCCAATTGCCACAGGGCGCTCCATTGCCTTTCATCAAGCTTCACCTCAGCCTGCAACTCGTCCACCAATTCGCGCAAAACAGTTCCATCCGAACCCAAACCCAGGGCCAGCAATCCGCGCGCATCCCGTTTGCCAAACCAAATCAGGTAGGAAACCACCGCCCTCCTTTGGGCAGGGCCCAATTTTTCAAGACCCCCTGAGAAGATGCCCTGAAACTCATCCACCAGATTTTTGGAAACCGGGGTGAAAACCGAGGCCCACAACCGCCTGAGACCGGTATCCTTTTCAAGCATTTCCCTGGCGATGAAACGATAATCTGGTAGCTGAAAGGCACTCGTGGAGTCACTCGTGTTTGCCAAAATACCCAGCAACCTAATCCTGTAGCGGGAATCCAACGCGTGGTCTGCCCAAAGACGAATCCGGGCGCGGTTGTCCACATCTGCCCGGTCCAGCTTTGACCCGATCAAAGGGAGGTATTCAGGACCCACCAGATTCACCAGCACCCTTTGCTCAAGCCATTCCATCAAGGCCACGGAATTTTCTTGGGCCAGGGCCAGATTGAGCCAACGGGTACTTTTTTGCCGGGAAGTGATCTCCTTGTCTTCCTTGGTCCGGCTGATTTCCTGGTCGAGAGACGCACTGTCCAAACCGGCATCCCGCCATTGCTCCAACAGCGGGGAAAGAGTCATTCCATCGGCAACCAGGATTTGGTCCAACAAGGCACGATTGCGATCGGCCTGGCGAATCCCGCGTATTTGGGCAACTGAAACAAGGACCGTCATCAGCAAAAGCAGTGAAGCAAGGGCGGCCGCGCTGGGCCAAGGATTCCTGAGGACCCATTTCCATGCGATTTCGGGAAGGCTGGCAGGCCTGGCGGAAATTGGGCGTCCAGCCTTCCAAGCCCCCAGATCATCCGCAAGAGCCCTGGAAGTCTGATACCGTTTGGCAGGATCTTTGGCGAGACATTTCAGGCAAATGGTTTCCAGATCCCTGGGCACATTCGGATTCAAACGACGGGGGGGAACCGGGTCTTGCTTTATCACCAGCAGGACCGTGGCCAGGCTTGTGGCCGCCTGAAATGGTGGTCGCCCCGTCAATGCCTCATAGAGGATCGCACCCAGGCTATATACATCCGTTGCCGGTCCATGTTTCTGCTTGGGGCCCGATGCTTGTTCCGGAGCCATGTAACTGGGAGTTCCAACCACCTCCCCTAACTGGGTGTTCCCCTCGTCACCCACATACCTTGCCAATCCAAAGTCGCTCACCCGGGCCAGATCGGCCAAAGAATCACCCACCTGCAAGGTTTGCCCATCCCGCGGAGGAACCGCCTTTGCCAGGAGGATATTGGCCGGCTTGAGATCGCGGTGCAAAACCCCAGCCTCGTGGGCGGTTTGTATCACCAAAGCCAATTTCTGGACCAAAACCGCAGCAACCCCGGGAGGGATAGGCCTTCCCTTCAAGGCCTGGTCCAAGCTTCCCCCCTCGAGGAATTCCAGCGCGATGTAATTGCCTTTGTCGAAAGCCCCCACCTCGTAAACCTGGACAATTCCCGGATGGTTCAGCTTCGCCAGGGTCGCGGCTTCCAACTCAAAACGCCTTCGCTGCTCGGGGGAAACAGAATGCCCACCCCGCAGGACCTTCAAGGCAACCCTTCTTTTCAGTCGATTATCCGTCGCAAGGTATACCCGGGCACAACCTCCCTGCCCCAGCAGGGAAAGCACGGTGTAATCGCCAACGGTGGTACCCGCAACCGCCATGGACGCCGGATGAATTCCACTTTCATCCAGTGAACGGGCCAGGCCTAGGGATGTGTCGGCACGGCCGACATGGCCTGTTTCAGGGGCACCGAATATTCCCTGGTTCCCTTCTTCGCCATGCACCATGGGTTGGGCACTTCCTGAAATGGCCAAAAAATGGCTGCAGCACCCTAGTTTTTAACCTATATTAAGGCCTCAGGAAATCATGCGCCGGGAGAATTCCCTGCCCGGGGACTTGTCTCAGCATCCACGGACCCAAACCAGGTTGTCCCATGCCCCATTCCACCGCGACCCCAAACAAGGCCCAGCCGACTTTTCTGGGACACCCGATCGGCCTCTACATCCTGTTTTTCACCGAGATGTGGGAGCGTTTCAGTTATTACGGGATGCGCGCCCTGCTGTTGCTGTACATGGTGAATTATTTCAGGTGGAGCCAGTCCGATGCTTCCAGCGTTTACAAGTGGTACACCTCCCTGGTTTATGTCACTCCACTGATTGGCGGATTTCTGGCTGACAGGTACCTCGGCAACCGGATGGCAGTGATCATTGGTGCGCTTTTGATGGCCTTTGGCCACTTTTTCATGGCATTTGAGCAGCCTTGGATTTTTTACCTTGCCCTGGTTTTGCTCATCATTGGAAACGGTTTTTTCAAGCCGAACATGTCCACCCAGGTGGGTCGCCTTTATGGCAAAGGCGACCTTCGCAAGGATGGCGCCTACACGATTTTCTACATGGGGGTCAATTTAGGAGCTTTCTTGGCCCCTTTGGCATGCGGATGGCTGGCTGAAAACACCCAAGGAGGCTATCACTCGGGTTTTTTCATCGCCGGTGTCGGCATGGTCCTCGGGTTATTCACCTACCTGATTGGCTCCCCCCTGATCAAAGAATTGCCAGAAGGTAGCATTGCCCCGACCGAGTTTTTGGCAAAAGGTGAAAAAGCCGGAGCCGAACTCAGCGAGGAGCAAGCCCTTGTCACCCCGGAGGCCTACCCCACCCTGAACCGTGTCGCCATGGCGGCAATGTTTTTCGGCGGTTTGGGTTTCCTTGCCTGGGCTGCATGGACGATGTTTATGGCTGGGTCTGTCGCAAGTGGGGCCTCCAGCGTGATCATTGGCCTGTCCCTGCTGACAGTCGCGTTCATTTGTTCCAAAACGACCAACGCGTTGCGGGATCGGGTTTTGGCGATTGCCCTCCTGGGACTGTTTGTGATTTTCTTTTGGGCCGCCTTTGAACAGGCCGGAAACGCCCTCAACCTTTGGGCAGATAAAACCACCAACCGTTCATGGAGTGGCTCCACCAATCCGCCTCCCCTTTTCCCCTCTCCCGGCCCCGCCCCATCCGTGGTCGGCTCAGAAACCGAAACCGCAAGAGCTTCGCTTTGGAACCTTTTCGCTTTGAAAGAGAAATCACCGGCGCCTCCGGGTACTGGCGATATTCCCGTTGAATCCGGCGCTTCCTTTATTCCGACAGCCTGGTTCCAATCGATCAACGCCTTGGGAATTTTCATCCTGGGACCGGTATTCGCATGGATTTGGCTGAAGGTGGACCTTTCCACCCCATTCAAAATGGTCTTGGGACTATTTTTCATGGGGTTATCTTTTGCCGTCATGACACTGGCGAGCATGGTGGAGAATCAACCCACCGCCTCAACCTTCTCTGGTAGCCAGGTGGACGGAATCCGATTTGACCCAGCCGGAAAATTGGAGGTGTTGGCCGAAAGCCCTGCCAGATTGGCTGGAGCCGGCAGTTTGGCGGAATCTGACTTGAAATGGGAGGTAGCCCAAGCTGGCAGGATCCGTCGAGTTGGCGACAAGCTCGGCGACAACCTGCAGATGACCGGTGTCCTTTCGGACATCGACAGGGACAGGATCGCCGGCGCTACCGCTCCCAACTCTTTCCGGGCCGAACTCAAAAAGGTTCGGCAGGAATTAACCCGTCAAGCAGATGAGATCAAAAAAACCGGGAAAACCGAAAGGCCTTCGGTCACCTTCAATTTGCCTGAAGAGGTGAAAGGGTTTGACCCCCGTTATTCGGATTTGAATCCGGCGGTCTTTTCCCATGATGCCGCCGCGGGAACCATCACGCTGAGGCAACCTCTAACCGACAAGGACGCCAAACTCCTTTTGGTCTGCGCGGCCAACCCGGATATCCGCAAAGCAATCGACACCCTGTATGTGCAATCCGCGAAGCACAAGGTTTCCCCTTGGTGGCTGGTTTGGTGTTACATCTTTGCCACCATCGGTGAACTATGCACCTCCCCGGTGGGCTTGTCCATGACCAACAAGCTGGCCCCCGCCAAGTTTTCCACCATGCTGATGGGACTTTGGCTACTAACGAGCGCTTTCGGCAATTACGCTGCTGGCGCTCTTGGTGAGAGCTACGGCCTGGTGCCACCGGTTGAATACTTCGGATTCACCTCAGTGGCTCTGGTCGGAGCAGGAGCCCTGTTGCTCTGCGCTGTTGGCCCATTCCGCCGCCTGATGCACGGGGTAAAATAGTCTGGGTCTGTCTAGCCTTGGAGATCGCGATGGAACAATCCGCGCTTTGCCATTGGGAAAGCGGCCAAGGAACCGAATTTCCAGCCTGGAACTCTGAGACCGTCCCGGGCCTTCCGGCAGGGTGCTCACTGCATCTGGTGCATTTGCAGGGCGGCCTTTCCCGCGGTATGCGCGCCCTGGATATCAACACCGGGGCGATGGTCCTCCGCGTTTTGCCGGACCGGGGGATGGGCATCTGGAAGGCGTGGCACAAGGGCGAGTTTCTGGGCTGGGAATCACCCGTCAGGAACGGACCGGTCCACCCAGCCCTGGTTAACCAGGAGCGACGGGCCGGACTAGGTTGGCTGGATGGTTTTGACGAGTTGCTATGTCGTTGCGGCCTCGCCTCGGTGGGCCCCCCCGGGAAGGAGGAAGGACAGTTCCCTTTCACCCTGCATGGCCGAATCGCCAACCTTCCAGCGTGGGCCCTTGAACTTCAGGTGAACCGGACAGACGGAAAAATTGTTGTCCGGGGAATTGTGGACGAATGCTCCCTGTTCGACCACCAGTTTCGACTGACTACCACCTACACCCTCACCCCGGGATCCAGCCGGATTGATATCTCTGATCAGGTCCAGAACCTTTCCGCAAAAACCGATCAATTTCAACTGCTTTACCATTTGAATGTCGGTCGCCCGATCCTGGAAAATGGAGCGCGGGTGCTGGCACCGGTGCGTGAATTGAGCCCGCAAACACCCCGGGCAGCCGATGGCATTGACAGTTGGAACCAGTACGGCGCCCCCCAGCAGGGCTTTGCCGAGCAGGTTTACCTGATGCACCTTCAAGGAGATTCCAACCGCAATACCCTTGCCCTGCTCCAATCGGCCGACAGAAAAAGGGGGGTGGCCGTCCGTTTTTCCCTGGACACCCTGCCCTGCTTCACCGTTTGGAAAAACACTGGCGCTGTCGAGGAAGGGTATGTAACAGGGTTGGAACCAGCCACCTGCTTCCCCAATTATCGCGGTTTTGAAAGGGAAAGTGGTCGCCTTCGCGCACTTGGCCCAGGGGAAGCATGGCGTTCAGATTGGTCTGTGGAATGGCTCCGTGATCAAAACCAGATTCAGCAAACAGAAGCCGAAATCCAGGTTTTGGCAGGACGAGGAAACCCGATAATCCACCGCACACCCCATCATCAGTTCACCCCACAAACCATGGAATAAACAGGGGTATTTTCAAATGTTTTTGTTCTCCGCCCTGCTTGCCTTTTCTTCGTCCCCCAGCTTTCCTTCCGCCCTTCCAACTCCTGAAGAGGCGTTGAATGGCTGGATTGCCCTTTGGGACGGGACCATAACCGATTGGGAGGTCGGACCAGGCTGGAAAACCTCCCCCGGCGGGCGACTAGTGATGGCAAACAGCAAAGCCGGGCCGCGATGCCGTTTGGGTGGAGGTGAATGGAAGCTTCGTACAGTCACAACCCCAGGAAAGCGCTCCGAACTGAAAGTAGTTTGGAGGCAAGACGAAGGGGAAAAACTAATTGGCACCTGGAAAGCTGAAGAACCCAAAACGGAGATCTCATTCCGGACACCTACAGGAAAACATGGGGTAATTTGTTTGGAAGGTGCCAATCTTGAAATCGTTTCCCTTTGGCACAAGCCGGACCGCACTGAGGAATTGATCGAGGGCAAGGGATTATCCGGATGGAAACTGGTTCCCGGAAAAAAGTCGAAAGCCTTCACCACCCCGGAAGGGTGGATTCGGATTCAGGATGGCCCGGGAGATTTGCAAACCGAGAACACCTACGCGGATTTTGTCGCACAGTTGACCCTCAGGACCGGGGGCAAACACCTCAACAGCGGCTTCTTTTTCCGGGCAATCCCGGGGGAACAATGGCAGGGCTATGAGGCCCAAATCCGCAATGAATTCACACCAGACACCTATCGCGCTTACTCCATTGATTCCTTCGACGCCAAATCCCACCAGCCCACCGGAAAAATTGAGGTGAAATCAACGGCGGTTGATTACGGGTCAGGCGCCATTTACAGGCGCATGCCCGCCCGTTCTCCCGCAGCCCAGGACAACGAATGGTTCACGCTGACCGTTTCCGCCATAGGCAGGGAAATCTGCACATGGGTTCAAGGCCAACCCCAAGTTGTTTGGAAAGACAACCGACCAGAAAACGCCAACGCCCGGCAAGGTTTCCGGGCGAAAGCCGGGGTGTTTGGTATTCAGGGACACGACCCGACCACCCTGATTGATTTTCGATCACTGCGGGTTCTCAAATTGGACTGAATCCGCCCTGACACTAAAAGGCAGAGCGAAACCAATCCTGGCAAAAAGGAAACCGCCCGGCTTTAAGGTCCGGGCGGTCTGTTTTTTTGCTTGGCTGATTATCAGGTGACTGGTAAACGAGGTTCAGTTTTGTCGTCCGGCACGGCCGGGTTATCCCAGGTGAACCAATCCGGATTGAATTCGATCCTTTGGCGGTTCTTCATGCTGTGATTGGCGGAAAGGGCGATGATGGCATCGGCCATCGCCACCTCGCCGTGACAACGGGGCAAACGCTGGCGGAATTTACCCGCCCCGTCCTTCTCGTAGCCGAGTTTCTCGTCCCACTGGCGGATACAGTACGCGAAGTCCTCCATCTCCTCGGTGTAACCGCGGCTGACTGGGCCTCCCGCGGCGGTGGGTCCTCCGGCAGTGCCGGCAGCGACCGCCCCGCCACCACCGCCAGGGCCCCAGGTGCTGGAGGCCTCGAGTGCCGGCTTACCAGCCGGCCCGGTTGTCACCGCCACTTCGGTCGCCCGTCCCTCACCCATTTTCTTGTTGGGATTCTTTTCGGTGTACAGGAACACCGACTGTTCCTGCTCCACCACCATGGTCCCGCGACTGCCCATTACGCATTCGCCGTAGGCTTCGAAGCTGTTGGTATTCAAGGAGGAATAGGTGACGACCACGATGTCGTCCTGTTCTTTGCCCTTGTTTCGGCCCCTTGGATGGTTGGGCCCGGGGAATTCATAGGTGATAAAGATACTGTCATCCGATTCGCGATCGTTTCGGCCGGGTCCATAAAAGTATTTCCCGCCGACACCGGTCACGGAAAGGGGCTGGACCTTACCCAGGAAAATGCTGCAGGCATCCATTTGGTGGCTGCCCAATTCAGCCATCAACCCTCCACCGGTCTGGTTGTAAAGTCTCCAGCGCACCAGTTCCTCGACGGAACTGAACCCGTAATCCTTCGCCTTGTCCTTCAGGGCCTGCTCGTCCACATCGTAAATCGGCGGGTACCATCCATCGCGATAATAAGGCTGGTCATAACCCTTGGCGAGGGGATAACGGGCATCGGCCCGGTCGGAGAACGGCCATGAATTGTTGCGATGCCAAAGGGCGCGGATGTGGCGGATATCACCCAGCACACCAGATTCGACCACTTCATGGGCATGAGCGTACAGCATGCTGTAATGCCGCTGGTGTCCGATGGAAAGAATCCTTTTCGTCTCTCGAGCCACCTGGATCATCTTCTTGCATTGGGCGATGTTCCATCCCATCAATTTCTCGCAAAGGACATGCTTCCCCGCCCTCATGCATTCGATGGCGATTTTCGCATGGGTGGACAGGGGGGTCGCGATGACAACCGCCTCGATATCCTTCCTCTCAAGAATCTGCTTGTAATCACTGTAAACCGCGATGTCCTTCGCCTCGGGCCCGTACAGTTTTTTAAAGCCAGGGCGAAGCGGCACCTTGGGATCGCCATCCATGATCCGATCACGGTTGTAGGGGCGGATATCAGCCACGGCCACAAATTTCAGAAAATCCTTGTTATGGGCCCCGACCAGGATTCCCCCCTCGTCGCCACCGCCAATCAGCGCGGCCTTCACCGGGTTACCGATCGCCTTGTACCCGAAGTAAACCGAGGGAGCGACCGCCGCCACACCGGCACCGACCGCCATGCTTCGCATGAAACCGCGACGAGTCAGGTCGGTTGTCACCTCCTGGAAATTTGTTTTGCCGGTCTCGCGCTGCTTTGGGTTCAAATCCAGAGCCATGGAAGCATCCCTTTCTTTAGATCTCTATGATCCCTGTCCGTTCAAATTGTCTCGCCAAGCCGACTCAGTCCGCGCACGCCAGGTTCACAAGTCAAGATTCAGGGGTGGCCTTGCGACAGAAAAGCCAGCTCAGGAAGGCGTCACCACCAAACCACCGCCCCGACGGCGTGGCGGCGATCACCAGCAGGGCCATCATTTCCACCACATTCTTGTTGACAAACACATAATTACCCTCGTTCTGCGGGGGTGCCGGCAACCATGGAAATGCAGGAACCGCCAGGTAGGTCATTGCCAGAAAGGCCGCGCCGCCAAGGGCGGCAGCCCGCGTGAGCGTTCCGGAGAAAAGGCCCGCACCGATCGCGGTGATCCCCCAAATGGTCATGAAATCCATGATCTCAATCGGTTTGATCTGCCGGACGGTTTGGACCGGCGCTGTGGCGATCTTTTTCTCGAACTGCTTTTCCAATCCGGCCACCAAGTCCGTCTGGAATTTTTCCAACTCCGACTTGAGTCCGGCGCGGGCGGAGGCGGCACCGGCCTTTGCCGATGCGACCGCACTTTTTTCCACATCCTTGCGGAAAAGCCAGTTTCGGTCTGAGGAATTAATCTCATCCTTTTTCGCCACCAATTCACTGAAGCGTTCCACCCGTTCCGGGGTAGCCATCACCTTTTTCAAGGTGCCATTGCCTTTGCCATCAGGGGACGGTTCCTCCACGGTTTCCTCGCCCATTGTGAGCCAATTCTGGGTGCCATCCGCCCACTTGTCGGCCAAAGCGACCACCTTGTCCCACTTCTTCCATTGTTCCAATGCGACCGGATCATTTTTCCCCATAGCACTGGAAAGCATACTTTTGCTGGCCGAGGCAAGAATTGCCGAACGGGCCGAAGCGACCTGTGAGGCCTCAGTCAGATCCAAAGGCGCGCGATCCAATTTGCCTTGGGCTACAGCGGGAAAATTGATTTCAGGCTGGTTACCGGCAATCGCGCCAATCTGCTTTGCTAGGTCTTTTTGCCGATCCTGGAATTCCCCCAGCACACCGATGACCTTCTCCCTTTTTTCCAGGGCGGTTTTTTTCAAGTCCTCCGTTCCGGCTCTTTCCCAAGCGTTGATGGCACCTTCGAAACTGAGCCTGATTCCGGGGTTACCCCCTTCGCGCCAAAAAAGGGCCTCTTTTAGTTGTTTTTCAACCGCATCCAAAACCGACGCCTTCTCCTGCTCATTCAACTGAAGCCGGTTGACAAAATCCTCGCCGGTCTTCCTCAGGCTTTCCTGGATCACAACCGGATCAAGCGCCTTGAGAAGTTCGTTATCTTGGTCGGGTGGCAAGATCCCCGCCATCCACTTTTTCATGGGGCCGGGGGATTCGCGAAAATAACCGGCCGAGCTGAATGGTTTGGGAGAGTAGGTCGAATAAATTTTTGAGATACCCTCGAACAGGAAATGCCATCCAATTGTCATGCGCATCAAAACGAACAGGACGATGAAGACCCCCGCGCAGGGAATCCAAACCTTATTTCCACAGCAGGTACCGTCGGCCCCTGAATCACCATTTGCCATGGCATTCCCTTCGTGATCAAAATCGTTCTTCCGGTGTAGCCCACACCTTTTCTGCCGGATTCATGGATTCAGTTTACCTTATTCACTGTTTTTCAACCATGTACCCGTCGCGAAATCAACAGACCCGGTTTCCAGCTAGCAACCTCAAAACAGGTGCCTGAATCTCACTTCAAATGAAATCGGTTGGCCATTGGCCCCAACAACCTGAGGGGCCCTTCCACAGGCATGTAAAAGACGGCCAAATCCTCACGGTCTTTCACGAGCTTTTCAGCAAGGGCGGGTCCCCCGACAAATATCGCCGTCGACAAAGCATCGGCCTCGGCAGCAGTCGGGGCCAACACACTCACGGTCTGGGTTTGCATGGCAGGCCAGGCGGTTCTCGGATCCAGCAGATGGCCAAGGCGTTTTCCCTCGTGGTGAAAATGCCTGTAGGTCGCAGCCGATGTACCCATCGCCTGATTGGCCAACTCGACTTCCGCCAAAACCGAGTCCCGGACCGGGTGAAGCAGAGCCACCCTCCATCCAACCTTTTCGCCCGGAGGGATACCCCATGCCAGAACGCTGCTTCTCCCACCGTGGATCATCACCGATGACCACCCAGCCCGCCTGATGGTGCCGGCCATCCGATCCAAACCATGGCCTTTGCCCACCGCCCCGAGGTTCAAACCCCCGCTTACCCCATTCCAAGATGCTGTTTTTTTGGCTTGGTCCAAAGAAAGGCGCCTTATCCCTCCCTCGGCGAGCCAGGATTCCCTTAGCCCATCCTCAGGAATACGCGGCGGGCCCTGCAAAAATCCCCAACCTTGAATCATCGCTCCCACGGCGACATCAAGACATTCGTCCGTTTGGCGCCACCAAAAAGCGCAGCGTTCCAACAAATCAAACAACTCATCCGAGAGTCTCCGAGTCGCCCCGACGGGCAGTCGATTCAACCGGGAAACTTCACTTTGCGGGAGGAAGACGGAAAGGCGGGATTCTTCCCTGGATAAAACATCATAAGCCAGGTCGGCCCAGTGAACCGGATCATTGGCGCCCGCCGGGACCAAGATTTCCCAACGGGTCCCCATGCAGGAGCGGCCCAGCCTAATCAGGCTGATTTTGTCGTTGCCGTTGGCAATCAGAGAGTCGCACACGGATCAAGAAGCCGGGCATTCCCGCGGAATCACTCCTCTTCCTCGTGGACGACGGGTTCGAGGGTTTTGGTGTTTCGTTCCACCGCAAGGACAATGGTTCTTTCTTCCATTCCGGTGCAGGAAACCGAAACCGCAGGCATGATATGGCGGCCATCCTCCAGCCTGAAACGCAGGCTGAAAGTTCCATCCGGCCTGAGAGGTATCGGCTCGCCCTGAAAAGTCACCTTGGCGGAAGGCTCGGTGGTGCCATGAACCACCAGATCGGCGTCCAGGTTGAAGGTGAAATTCCGGTCCTTCCCAAGGAAACCAAAACCACCCGATCCCAGGCTGGTAACAGCGGGAGACCCGGGGTTGTGACCCAGCTTTTCCTCAAAGAAATGCCTTAATTCGGCGCTACCGGCATGCGGCTGAAGGCCCCCTGAAAGGGCAAAAAGTCTTTCGGCATCCCGATTATCCTGTTCTGTCCAGGAATTCTCGGCCTGATCACCCCAGGCAACCCTTGGGGTGGAAACCGAATTGGAACGACCCATGCAATAATATCGACCATTCCGGGTGCGATATCCCACATCCACGCAATAGTCGGTTCCGGGTTCCGGCACATCCAGGTACCAGTTGCGTGCACCGTCCGGAAGCAGGAATTCCCGAACTATCTGTTCGCCCAAACCGCAATCGCGGTCACCAAGTTTCACCAAACGGAGAGCCAGTTGGGCCGTTTCAAAATCTTGCCCCAAGGCGGTTTGCGCCCTGTGCATCGTTTGACGGCTCAATTCCCAATAACAATGAACCCAATGCGGGTCCCGCACAAGCACCACCACCCTGTCCTTCCCATACTCGGTAGGCAAGGAGGGTTGGTTATTGGAAGTTTTTGCATGGGTGATTGGTTTAGAAGGCCCGACCCCCTGGGAACGGTCCGAAGAAGTGTCCCGAGCGGCTGACTTTTGGGGTTTTGGATCATTCAACCTGATAATTGGCGACGGTGGCGCAACCCGGGCGACAACTGATTGAGGGATGACGGCTTGGGACCGCTTACCCGTTGTCGGAGCCTTGCTCTTTTGGGCGGGTGGCAGGGAGACTGGAGGATTTGGCTGGGAAACCTTGGGGGCGATTTTGCCAGCCTTTTGCTGATCGGCCATTTTGGAAGATTTAATCGCCTCGATTGCTGGAACAATCTGGGCAAGAGGCCTTGGAATCTTGCCGTTTTTGGCGCCAGCTTCGGAGCCAGTTTTTTTTGTTGGCAGAATCAGAGGAGACTTGGGCTTGGAGGTTCCCAAAACAGGCTTCTTATCAACAAAAGTGGCGATCTGAGGCTTTGGCGGAACCTTTTTTGTCGTTTGGCGCTTGACTGATGGCTGGACCTCGCACTTGACCGTCAGCTTTTGAACCAATTGCTCCTTGGAAAGGGCCGCCGGCCGCGGAATCTTGTGCTTTTGGGCCAGTGATAGGAGGCTTTTCCGGTCCAATCGGTTCAGGGCGGCTGGGTTCATCCGTCGCACTCCTGGCTATCGGTCAGAGCCTGGAAACCTTGCTGCAGGTAGGAGACAAAATTCCGCAATCTCTTGGCATTTAACGACTTACAAATCAAAAAAAATGCAGCAGGACCCCAGGTATCTTGGACTAGGCGGGATTTCCAAGGTGGAACAAAAATCCTAAGTGCAAGGTCCACTAGGATTTCCGAACCAACACTACTCAATCTACAAAGCCCCTACCTATGGTTGTCAACCAAACAACAGAACATTTTTGCCAAATTCGTTTGAATTAGTTAGGAAACTTTTGATTGCGCAAATATCATTTCGATTATGACCCAACCCAGACTTTCCACACCCAAACCCCGAAACAACAGGTCGGCAACCGAAATCTCCTTACAGCTGGCCGGGTTGGGCACTGAATTGGCAGCACCGGTGCTTTTGGGAGCTTTTCTTAGCATTCGCTACCAATGGGGAATCATCCCGGTTTTGGCCGGGTTGATCCTGGGTATTTTGACCACGGTTACCCATGTATTAGTTTTTTTGAGAAAAAACCCGGACATGCACGGAAAAAACCCCGCCAATGAATGAGTCCAAGTCGGGAATCCCACGTCTTGAAAGCTATCCAAGCATTTTAACCTGCATTCATTGGATTATCGGGCCAGGATTTCTGGTTTGCATGTTGGCCCAGGTTTTGTCGATTTTTAATCCTGTTGAAGATTTGGCAGCCAAACCCGACGGCGAAATTACCGAAAAGGTTTCAAATATCAGCTTCATATCCCCAGAAGCATCCTGGATTAGCTGGTTCGTGATTGCCTTGTTTTTCTGGGCACCTCCCCTTTTTTCGGCTTGGATCTTAGGGCGAAAAAGAAGAAACAGCCGGTTTGTTTCACGAGCCGGGGAGATGGGCCTTCGTTTGATGGGAATTCCGGGAATCCTGCTGGGAATATCTTTACTTTTCAATTTTCCGGTTCGTTTGCTTGCGGTGTGGACAGTTTTCCACTATTCCCTAGCATTGATTTCATCAATGGTTGCCGAATACAGGATGCAATATTGCATACCTGAATGATTTGGTTTGCAGCAGGGTTGTTGTTTTCGAGGCAATTTTCGATGGCTTTCCCCCTCCTGTTTGCCAGCGGCGATGATTTGATCGCTCACGCCCTTGAAGAGCCTAAAGACAGCAAAATATGGCACTTCTTTGAGCACGGCGGCTTGTTCGAACATGGCCTTCAATTGAATCTGCCAGGCAGTGAATTTTTTGTGGTCACCAAATTCAAGATTCTTATTCTGGCGGCAGCAATCATTGTTTTTTTTCTGTTCAACCGGCTTGCAAATCGTTTGACCTCCCAAGGTCACCCCAAGGGACGTTTGGATAATTTGCTTGAATCACTCCTCCTCATGGTTCGTGATCAGATTGCCAGGCCCAATTTGGGTGAAAAGGCCGAACAATTCCTGCCATTTCTTTGGACTCTTTTCACGCTCATTCTCACTATTAACCTCATTGGTATGCTTCCGGCCCCTGTGTTCGGTTGTGCCAACGCCTCGATTGCGGTCACAGCGGCATGGGCGCTTTTCACCCTTTTGTTCATTTTAATCAATGGCATCGGCACCAGCGGCTTTCTGGGATGGCTCAAAGGGTTTTGGATTCCGATCGATGTGCCGGTGCTTGGGCCCGTCATTAGCGCCCTGCTTTTCGTTATTGAATTCGCGGGTGTTTTCTTGCGTATTGGGGTGTTGGCATTGCGTCTTTTTGCCAACATGCTCGGCGGCCACATCACCTTGGCCCTGTTGCTGACCTTTATCCTGATGGCAGCCAAAATATCTTTGGCACACCATGTCAGTATCGGTATCGCATCGATTTTCGGGGCCTATGTGCTGAGTTTCCTTGAACTTTTTGTGGCTTTCCTTCAGGCCTTTGTGTTCACGATTCTCTCGGCAGTTTTCATCGGGACGGCTGTGCACAGCCATGATCATCATCATGATGATTCAGAGGGCCATGAACATGGTGCAGGCCAAAACGGCTCCGGCCATATCCAAGGTTCTCACGCATCCTGACCCAAATGGCTGCCAATTTGAGTTTGTTCCACAGGTTTTGCGTTGCTTTGTGTGTTTTATTTCCTAAGTTTGATTTTGTGGGCGGATTGAATCCCAGAGTGTTTTGAATTTGATTTTGAGGAGTTCTTGCGATGTCGAAGATTGTGAAGCTGTTTGCTTTGACCTTGGTCGTTTGCATGGTCGCCACCCCTGATCTGCTGGCTCAAGACTCCGGCAGAGGTCTTGCCATTTTGGGTAAGGCTGTCGGTGCCGGCTTGGCGGTTATCGGGGCAGGCATCGGCCTTGGCGCCATCGGCAAGGGCCTGACCGAGTCCATGGCTCGTCAGCCAGAAATTGCCGGGAGCATTCAGACTGGTGGTTTGATCATTGCCGCCATGCTTGAAGGCGCGGCCCTGATCGCAATCATTCTCGCTGTTTTCGGCGCAGCCTGATCCTTGCCATTGGGATGGGATTCCCCGCCCTTCGCAGGGCGGGTTTATTCCGGGATTTTGCGGAAAAGTGCTATGCGAATGATTTCATCTGCCATTTTGTCGTGCTTGCTTGCCATGACATCCGTCCTGCAGGCTGCCCCGGTCGCTTCAGAATCACCCAAAGTTGCGTCGGGTGACCTTTCCAAAACTTCGGGGGGCGAAGCCAAGTACGATCCGTTTGGCTGGTCAACCGACACTTTCCTTTTTTCCTTGATCGTTTTTGGCTTGGTTTTCGTCACTCTTTACAAGACTGCTTGGCCTAAGATCGCCAAGGCCTTGGATGATCGTGAACTGAAGATCAAGGACGGCGTGGAAGCTGCCCAGAGGGCAAGGGATGAGGCGATCAAGGCCCAAGAACAGGTGGAGCAAAAGCTTCGCGAGGCCGCGGACAAAGTTCGCCAAATGTTGGACGAGGCACGCCGGGATGGACAACGCACCCGTGATGATTTGCTTGCCAAAGCCCAGGAAGAGATCGCGGCTGAGCGCGAGCGCCAGAAACGGGAAGTTCAAGTTGCCGTGGATCAAGCCCTGCAACAACTTCTCAGCAAGACAAGTGATTTAGCTATTGAAATAGCTCGAAAGGCCCTCCGCAGGGAATTGCCCCAAGAAACCCAGCGCGCCCTTCAAAAGGATGCGGTTGATGTGCTCTCAAAAGTTTCGGCAGGTTCCTTTGGAACCAATTGACCTTATCAATCGATTCCTCCCTGTTTGAAATGGAAGCCATGACCAAGGACTCCTCCGACTCCGACAGCCTGAAAGCCCTCGACAGTGTCGGGCGGCGTTTGGCTGGAGTTTATGCCGAGGCTTTTTTGGGTGCCGCTTCCAAGGCTGGCCTGGCGGATTCCGCCTCCGGGGAATTGCGGGAAATCGCAAATGCTTTCTCGCAGTCTGGCAATGGTATCCATGAATTTCTATCGAGTCCGACGGTCAAGCGCGAAATCAAATCAAAAGTGATCACGAGTCTTTCCAAAGCGGGAGCCAGTGATTTTCTGGTTGATTTCCTTGGTGTTCTCAATGATCACGACCGTGCTCAACTGCTTCCGGCCATTGCCGATTCAGTTGAGAAGATTCTTCTCAATCGAAACGGCAAGGTTAAGGTTTATGTGACATCCGCGTCCGATCTGGATGAAGGCACCGCCCACCAACTGGCGGAAAGCCTCAAAACCCAACTGGGCAAGGATCCGGTTCTTCAAACCAGCATCAACCCGGACATCCTGGGCGGGCTGGTCATTCAGGTAGGTGACTGGGTTTGGGACGGCAGCCTGTCCAAGGAATTGGATGGGTTGCGGGATCAACTCTTTGAACGAGGCAATCATGCGATTCAAGGCGGACGAGATCGTTTCCGTTCTGACAGGTGAAATCCAAAACTACCGAGGCAAGGCCGACCTTCGCGAGGTCGGGCAGGTGCTCGAGGTAGGCGATGGTATCGCCCGGGTTTTCGGCTTGGGCGGTGTCATGGCGGGTGAAATGGTCGAGTTTCCCCGTACAGGGGTTACCGGCCTGGCTTTCAACCTTGAAGAAACATCCGTGGGTGTGATCATCCTGGGTGACTACAAGTTGTTGGCTGAAGGTGATGAGTGCAAGGCCCTTGGTTCCTTGCTGCGCGTCCCGGTTGGCGATGCCCTGATAGGTCGGGTTGTTGATCCATTGGGTAACCCTTTGGACGGCAAGGGGCCGGTTGTAACCACCCACTACCGCCTCGTTGAATCCCCTGCCCCGGGTGTTGCAGCGCGGCAGCCCGTTGACGAACCAATGCAGACGGGTATCAAGGCTATCGATGCCATGACCCCCGTCGGCCGTGGTCAGCGCGAATTGATCATTGGTGACCGCAAAACTGGCAAGACCACCATCGCCATCGACACCATCCTGAACCAGAAGGGTGGTGACATGATTTGTGTTTATGTCGCCATCGGTCAAAAGGAATCCACCGTCGCCAAGATCGTGGAAGGTTTGCGCGCCAATGGCGCCATGGATTACACCATCGTGGTGGTTGCGGGGTCATCCACCTCGGCCCCCGCCCAATACATCGCACCCTACGCTGGTTGCGCGATGGCTGAATATTTCATGCTGGAACAAGGCCGGGCCACATTGTGTGTTTATGATGACTTGAGCAAGCAAGCCGCCGCCTATCGCCAGCTTTCCTTGTTGATGCGGCGCCCCCCTGGCCGTGAGGCGTTCCCAGGTGACATTTTCTACGCCCACAGCCGTTTGTTGGAACGCTCCGCCAAAATGGCGGAGCGGTTCGTGATAGTCCCCCAAAGTTCGGATGACAGCAAAGTTACCGACAACTGCGGTGTGAACAAGAAGGTCTATGTTGGTCCCTTGGACAAAGAACACGCCCAAAAGGACGACCTTCCCAAATTTCCAGGCCACAAACTGGCCAAGATTCCCTCCTCGGGTGGATCCTTGACGGCGTTGCCGATCATCGAAACCCTGGAAGGCGAGGTTTCCGCTTATATCCCCACCAATGTGATTTCGATCACAGACGGTCAGATTTACCTGCAGGGTTCGCTGTTCAACGCAGGCCAACGTCCCGCTGTGGATGTCGGTATCTCGGTCAGCCGCGTGGGTGGCAAGGCGCAAATCAACGCGATGAAAAGCGTTTCGGGCGGTATGCGTCTTGACCTCGCTGCCTTCAGGGAACTGGAGGCCTTCGCCCAGCTTGGAACCGAATTGGACAAGGCCACCCAGTCACAACTCGATCGAGGTTACCGCGTGGTCGAGGTGCTGAAGCAACCTCCCTACCAGCCAGTACCGGTGGTCGATCAGGTCATGATCATCTATGCAGCCACCAAGGGGTTTTTGGACAAGGTCGACCGGCCCAAGGTCCAGGCTTGGGAAGCCCAATTCCTGCGGTTTATGCGCGAACAAAAATCCGAGGTTCGGAACGAATTGGCAAAGCAGAAGAAGCTCACCCCCGAGTTGACCAAGCAACTCGAGGCTTCCATTCAGGAATTCGGACTGCAGTTCAAAGCCTGATTCCCTGACAAGTCTCAACGGATAGACCCATGGCGAAAACGCGCGAACTTGTCAGCCGAAGGAAAGCGATCCGCAACATCCGCAAAATCACGCGGACGATGGAGCTGATCGCGACTGCCCGGTTCAAAAAAGCACTGGATCGAGCCCAGGAAGCTGAAGCCTACACCCGCAAGATCGCCGAGCTGGCTGCTGACCTCGCCTCCGCTGGAGGCGAGATCAGCCACCCCCTGCTGGTCACCCATGACAAGGTTGAGAAGTCTGTACTGCTTGTCATTGCCAGCAATCGCGGCCTTTGCGGTGGTTACAATGCGGGCATCCTACGTGAAGCCAATCATCGTCTGCGCGGAAACCGTGAACTAGGCATCAACACCCGTCTGGAATTGTCCGGCAAGAGGGCTATTGCCTATTTCCGGTTTCAAAGAATTCCCGCCGACGCTACCTACACCCAGTACGAGGACAAACCAAGGTTCGACGAAGTGGAGGAATTGGCCAACCACTTCCTGGAATTATTCATGTCCGGATCCATCCAGCGGCTGGATGTTGCGTACATGCGGTTTCTTTCACCCGCCCGCCAAACCCCTGTGGTCGAGACGCTTCTTCCCCTCAGCAAGCCGGCCTCGTCACAATCAAAGGCGGGTGGCGAGGAGAAAAAGGCCGGTCGGGTGGTTGAATATCAACATATTCCCGACGCCAAAGAGATTCTCGGGCAAATTTTGCCTGCATCCTTCAAGCAGCGACTTTTCAAATGTTTTCTGGATGCGGCAGTCAGTGAGCAAATCGCGCGCCGGGTAACCATGAAAGCCGCCACCGAGAATGCGGACGGGATGATCAAGCTGATCAGCCGCCAGTACAACCGAGCCCGTCAGGCGCAAATCACCAAGGAAATCGCAGAAGTCATAGGCGGCGCTGCGGCCCTCCAGTAAGTTCGGGTGCGCATTTCAAAGATGCGACCCCCAGTTTCCGAGAACCAGAAATCACAGGCTTCAATCGTCAGGGGAGTTCAGAGATGTCCACCGCCACCAAGAGCACCAAAGGCGCCGTAGGGAAAATTGTCCAGGTTATCGGTTCAACCTTTGATGCCGAGTTCTCCGCTGAGAACCTCCCGGAAATTTACAACGCCTTGACCGTTGATTCGGATGACAAGGGCGTGCGAATTCGCTTGGTGGGAGAGGTCCAGCAACAACTTGGCGGTGGTCGGGTCCGTTGTGTGGCTTTGGGTAGCACCGATGGTCTTGCCCGCGGCCTAAAAGTGGTCGACACGGGTGCCCCGGTGACTGTTCCTGTCGGCGAGGCGACACTGGGTCGGGTTTTCAATCTTTTGGGTCAGCCGATCGACGGCCGGGGAGCCGTTGAAACCGACGAGCACCGGCCGATTCACCGGCTTCCACCGCCCCTCTCTGAGATTACCCCAAAAACCGAGGTTTTTGAAACCGGCATCAAGGTTATCGACCTTCTGACCCCGCTGGTCCGCGGTGGCAAGGCGGGACTGTTTGGTGGTGCCGGCTTGGGCAAGACAGTCATTCTCACCGAACTGATCGCCCGTATCGCCAGTCAGCATGGTGGGTATTCTGTTTTCGCAGGTGTGGGCGAGCGTACCCGCGAAGGGAACGACCTGTGGCTGGAAATGCAGGAAACCAAGATCGGCAACACCGGCCGCTCAGTTATCACACAGACCGCCATGGTGTTCGGTCAAATGAACGAGCCACCTGGCGCTCGCCTTCGTGTGGCCCTCACCGCCCTGACCATGGCCGAGCGTTTCCGGGATACCGGCAAGGAAACCCTTCTGTTCGTTGACAACATCTTCCGGTTTTCCCAAGCCGGCTCGGAAGTGAGCGCGCTGTTGGGCCGTATGCCCAGCGCCGTGGGCTACCAACCGACCCTGGCCACCGAGATGGGCGAGTTGCAGGAGCGCATCGTTTCCACCCAGACAGGTGCCATCACTTCGGTGCAGGCGGTTTATGTTCCCGCGGATGACCCGACCGATCCCGCTCCTGCCAACGCATTCCAGCACTTGGATGCCTTTATCTATCTGGAGCGCAGGATTTCGGAAAAAGGCATCTATCCCGCGGTGGATCCCTTGGCCAGCTACAGCAATGTGCTGGACCCTGCCATCGTCGGCGCGGAGCATTACGGGGTGGCCCGAAATGTGCAGCGCATCCTGCAACGATACCGCGAGCTTCAGGACATCATCGCGATTCTGGGTGTTGATGAACTGTCCGAGGAAGACAAGCAGGTGGTGGCGAGGGCGCGGCGTATTGAGCGCTTCCTGAGCCAACCGTTTATCGTTGCCGAGGCTTTCACAGGCAAGGCGGGCAAAATCACCCCCATCAAGGAAACCATTCGAAGCTTCAAGGAGCTTTGTGAGGGCAAATGGGATCACCTTCCCGAAGGCGCCTTCATGTACGTGGGTGGAATCGAGGAAGCCGAGGAGCAAGCCAAAAAGATGGCTGCAGGTCGATAGGCAACATTTGTTTTTCCTGATTAATTTCGGATAGCATCGAGATAAACATGGCAACTGGCAAACAGCTTCGATGCGTGGTGGTGACTCCGGAAAAGGCGGTCTTGGAACAGGCCGCCGAGCTGGTTTCATTGCCGATGTCCGATGGGGAATTGGGCGTCATGCCCGGCCGCCAGGCCTTAATCGGGAGCATGTCCCCCGGTGTCTTGCGGATCAAAAGTGGCACCCAAATTCGCCGTGTTTTCGTGGATGGGGGCTTTGTCCAGGTACGGGACGATGTGGTCACTGTCCTCACGCCCCGGGCACAAGACGGCGCGGATATTGATTTGGAAGCCGCCAAAAAATCGTTGTCGGTCAGCATTCCCAAAGACGCCGGCGCCAAGGTGATGAAGGAGCATCACAACACCATTTTGCGGGCACGCGCAATGATCCGGGCCGCAAAGCCCTTTTGAAAATCGGTTACTCTCCTCCCACCAAAACCAGCAAGCTCTTGCCCTTCATCAGGCGAGTCATTCCCTGGAGTGGCTCGCTGCTTTCGTTTTCAACGAAATCATCCGGGTTTCGTTGCCCCGTATCAACCACCCGGAACCATTGTTTCGCCGAAGGTGGCTTGGGGATTTGGATAGTCGCCGGGTTTTCTGCGGCGTTGAAGGCAATGTAAATATCGTCTCCAGGCTCCCTGCCCGTGCGCGTACCATCCAGCGCGAGGGCGATGAAACGACTTGCGGGTGAAAAATCCGGTTTGTCCGGGATTTGCCCATGCCAACGGATGGATGAATCGTCAAGAAAAGCCCGACGGCGCAGGGCGGGTTGCCTTTTACGGAAGGCGATCAAGAGCCGGGTGAACCTGAGAAATGCCGCATTGGATTTTTCCTCCAGGAGATTCCAATCGAACCAACTGATCGGGTTGTCCTGGCACCAGGCATTGTTGTTTCCCATCTGGGTTCGAAGGAATTCATCCCCCCCCAACATCATTGGAACACCCTGTGACAAAAAGAGGGTTCCAAGCAAATTGCGGGCCTGCCTTTCCCTCAACTCCAAAACCTCCTCATTGGTTGTGGCCCCCTCCACGCCGCAGTTGAAGCTGTGGTTGTCGGGGCATCCATCCCGATCCTCTTCACCGTTTTCCAAATTGTGCTTCTTTTCGTGCGAGACAAGGTCCCAAAGTGTGAATCCATCATGGCAAGTGATAAAGTTGATGGAATTCCTAGGGCCCCGCCCTTCCGTCTGATACAAGTCCGCGCTTCCACAAAGCCTTGTAGCCAGAGGGCCTACCGTATTCTCCTCCCCCTTCCAGAATCGCCTGACAACATCCCTGTATTGCCCGTTCCATTCCGACCATCTTCTCCCAAAGGGAAAACCTCCCACCTGGTACAAACCGGCGGCGTCCCAAGGCTCGGCAATCAGTTTGGTGTCAGCGAGGACCCCGTCCTCCGCGATGGTTTCGATCAAGGGGGGATCGACCAGAACTTTTCCTTGTTGGTCCCTTCCCAGGATGCTGGCCAGGTCGAAACGCAGGCCGTCCACATGCATATCCGCCACCCAGAAACGCAGGCAGGTCAATATGAGGTCCCGGACAATCGGGTGGTTGCAATTCACCGTGTTTCCGCAACCGGAGTAGTTCAAGTAGTTGCCGTTTTTATCGAGCAGGTAGTAAATATCGTTGTCCAATCCGCGGAACGACCATGTGTTCCCCCGATGGTCTCCCTCCCCGGTGTGGTTGAAAACAACATCCAAAAAAATCTCCATGCCCGCCTGATGGAATGCCCGAACCATATCCCGGAACTCACCCAATTGCCCCTGGAACTCGCCCGAGGCGGAATAGGAGGCCTTCGGAGCAGCGAAGCCTACAGTGTTATAGCCCCAATAATTCAGTAATTTTTCGCCGGTTTTGGGATTGGTAAACGGGCAGTCGGTTTCATCGAATTCGTGGATTGGAAGCAATTCCACGGCGGTGACACCCAACGACTGCAGGTAGGGGATTTTTTCCACCAGGGCCATGAACGTCCCGGGGCTTGCTGTCATGGAGGAGGGGTGGATGGTGAAACCACGGACATGCAGTTCGTAAATCACCGAATCTTCGAGGGGAGTGAGTGGGGGCACATCCCCTTGCCAGTCGTAGGGGCGCCTCACGAACATACTTCGCCGTTTAAACGGGGTCTTCTTTCCCCAACGCGCCCCTCCTGAAATGGCGGTGGAAGCTGGGTCGAGAAGGATTTTCTCAGGATCAAAGGCATGACGGACCCCCTTGGGCCCATCAACCCGCCAACCGTAACAAAATATTTCCGGCAGACCGGAAATTTCAATGTGCCAGTGGTCGCCAGTACGGTTTCTGAGGGGATGGAGGGAGATTTCCGCAAGGGTGGATGCGCCTTCGGCATCCAAAATGACTAAACTAACGCTGGTTCCATGTCGCGTGAAAACCGTGAAATTGACTCCCGAGTGGCTCAGTGATGCACCCAAGGGAAGGCATCGGCCCCTGTTGAATTTCAAAATCGACATGCAACAGCCACCCCGAATTGAATTATCCGATTTTACAAGTGTACTTGCCGTCGGGGATTCATGGAGATATTCTTTGGCAATAGGCAGTCTCATCCCATGCTTGGGAAAAAAGCCTGCAGGTCGCAATACTTGACAATCTCCGACGGCTTTTGCCGAATCCACAACAAGCACACAGTCAGAAAGTTGCCAATCAGGCCCCTGACACAAAAAGGCGCATATACCACTTGGTTTTTCAAGTGAATCACCTTTGATCCGCAGGAATCTAGAACTGGAATTCTCCAGTCACCAAACCCAAACCCGTATCTAAATAATTCCAGATACCCAAAGGAGCCACGGATGCCCGATAATCAGGCTGAACCCAACCAGCCCAATCAGGAATACGACCGTCCGGTACAGCCGAATTCCGGCAATGCAGATCAAGATCAAGGCTCCCAGGGGGACGGCCATCCACGCGGGGATCGGGGCGAACGCGGGGATCGCGGGGACCGGGGCCATCGCCAAGGCGGGCCTGGCCATCAGGGCGGCGGGAATGGTGGTGGCCACCCGATGGCGCGCAGGCGGCTGCCCCAGCGCAAGCATGGAGAACACGGAAACAATCCTCCCATGGCGGGCCGGCACCAGATTCCCCAACGATTCGACAGGGGCCAACGGCGGGACCATGGCCGGGGCGGTGAGCGCCATGATCGCCATGAGAGGCACCAAGGCCATGGAAGGATGGATCGTTTCGATTCCGATCCCAACATGCCCGCTCAACCGGTTGCCACCGGTCCGGGAACCCGGCTTGATGACCTTTACCGCCTGCCCATGGCCCAGCTTTTTTCCCTCGCGGAATCCGAGGGTATAACCGAACACACCGGAATGAACCGGGGGCAACTGATTGTCGCGGTGGCCCGAAAGTTGATCGAGCGTGGAGAACCGGTAAGGGCGATGGGAACGCTTGAAATCCTACCGGACGGATTCGGCTTCCTGCGCAGCACCGCCCACAACTACCTATCCTCTCCCGAGGATGTCTATGTTTCACCGTCGCAGGTCCGCCGCTCCGGCCTCCGGACCGGCCAGGTGGTGGAAGGCATCATCCGGCTACCGGTGGACGGCCAGGAAAACTTCGCGCTCTACGCGGTGGAAAAAGTGAACGGCAGGACCTCCGAGGAAAAGGTCAGGCCGGTGATTTTCGAAGACCTTACCCCCCTGCACCCCTGCAAGCGCCTCCGGTTGGAAACCACCCCGGACGAGCTATCCACCCGTGTCATCGACCTTGTCACCCCGATCGGCATGGGACAGCGGGGCCTGATCGTTTCGCCGCCAAGAGCAGGCAAGACGGTCCTGCTTTCCAAGATCGCAAAGGCGATCCAGGGGAACCACCCCGAGTGTTACCTGATTGTGCTGCTGATCGACGAGCGACCCGAAGAAGTGACGGAAATGCTCCGCCAGGTCAACGGGCCTAACGCCGAGGTTGTGGCCAGCACTTTTGATGAACCATCGGGCGAACACACCCATGTGAGCGAAATCGCCCTGGAAAAGGCCAAACGCATGGTGGAAGACGGCCGCGATGTTGTGATCGTGCTCGACTCGATCACGCGACTGGCTCGGGCGCACAACACCGCGGCACCGTCCGGCGGGAAACTGCTTTCGGGTGGCCTTGATTCAAACGCAATGCAAAAACCCAAGCGATTTTTTGGCGCCGCCCGACAAGTGGAGGAAGGTGGAAGCCTTACCATTCTGGCCACCGCCCTGATCGACACCGGGTCCAAAATGGACGAGGTGATATTCGAGGAGTTCAAAGGCACCGGCAACATGGAGTTGCACCTCGACCGGAAACTGGTGGACAAACGGGTTTGGCCAGCCGTCGACATCAATCGTTCGGGCACCCGCAAAGAGGAACTCCTCCTTGGTTCCGACGGGGTGGAAAGGGTCCGCGCGCTGCGGCGGGTCCTGGCCGACATGCCCCCCGTCGAGGCCATGGAATTGCTGACCAGCCGGTTGAAGAAAACCAAGACAAACGCAGAGTTCCTGGCCAACCTGAACCTGGTCTGATTCAATCCACGGGTGAAACCATGGCCAACGAATCCCTCCTGGACGACCTGCACCGGCGCTGGAAAAAAATAACCCTTTTGGAAAGCACCGCCGGCCTTTTGGGTTGGGATGAGCAGGTGTGCATGCCCCCGGCAGGGCAATCCTGGAGGAGCGAACAGTCCGCACTCCTCGCCGGGCTTATCCACTCGGAATTGGCAAAAACGGGACTGGGAGAAACCTTGGAAAAGCTGGAGGCCTCGCCACCGGCAGATCCATTCAACCGGGCAAGTGTCCAAGAAGCCCGGAGGCGCCAAAGCCGGGCGTTGAAAATCCCAAATCAACTTGTCGAGGAACTTGCCAGGGTTTGCTCTCAGGCCCAACCGGTATGGGCCCATGCCAGGGCCAAATCCGATTTTTCTCAATTCCTTCCATTCCTTGAAAAAATCATTCACCTCAAGAGGGAGGAGGCGGCAGCAGTCGGATGGGAGGGCCACCCCTACAACGCGCTGCTGGACGAGTATGAACCAGGAATGGACTGCGCCCAATTGGACGCCCTTTTTGACGAGTTGCAAACACCCCTCACCACTCTGGTAGCCCAAAGCGACGATCAAAAAGCGATCCCGACCCAACCCGTTGGCCGTTTCGGAATCGAGGCTCAAAAATTACTGGGGGAAGCGGCGGCGAAGGCCCTGGGATTTCGATTTGATGCCGGGCGGTTAGACACATCCACCCACCCTTTCTGTTCCGGGATAGCACCCGGGGACTGCCGCATCACCACCCGTTATCAATCCGAGGGCTTTCTCGAAAGTTTTTTCGGCGTGCTTCACGAGACCGGACATGGGCTCTACGAGCAGGGGCTTCCCGAAGCCTGCAGGGCCGAACCTTGGTGCCAGGCCGCCTCGCTTGGAATCCATGAATCGCAATCACGCCTCTGGGAAAACATGGTGGGACGCACCCGTTCCTTTTGGGAATATTTCCTGCCCATTGCCAAGGCGATGTTTGGCGCTGAACTGGACGATTGGTCTCTGGAACGGCTGACAGGCTGCCTCCATGCCCCGCGCCGGTCATTCATCCGCGTGGAGGCCGACGAGACCACCTACAACCTGCACATCATTCTCCGCTACCGCCTGGAAAAATCGCTGCTGGACGGATCGCTGCCTGCCGTGGAATTACCCCAAGCCTGGAACCACCTCTTCCATGAATTGTTTGGAATGAAGGTCCCGGATGACCGGCATGGCTGCTTGCAGGATATCCATTGGGCAGGCGGCGGATTCGGCTATTTCCCCACCTACACGCTTGGGAATTTGTATGCCGCCCAATTCATGCGGGCCGCGCGGAAGGAACTTGGCGACTTGGAATCCGATTTCCGACAGGGCGTTTTCGCTCGCCTCCTCTCCTGGCTAAGGGAAAAGATCCATCGGGTGGGAAGGAGTAAAACCGCCCAGGATATTTGCCACGCCGCCACCGGAAGCCGACTTTCTTCACTCCCCATGCTGGAGCATTTGCGGAACCTCAAGGCCTGAGACCCGCCAGCAAATCACCACGGGCAAAACAATGGACAAACCACCTATGCATTACCAAATCAATGTCACCCAGGGGATTTCGGGCAGCCCTCCATCCCCCAACCCCACCGTGACAAATCCCGCGGAATTGGCTTCACTTCTGCAGCAGATTCTGGAGGTCAATCGAGACCAGGCCGGAATATTGCGATCCCTTGCCGGAGCCCAGGATCAAACCAACCGATGGAGATCCTTTTTGCAACGGTGGGAGCAACCACTCCCTGAACTGGGACCCACCTGCCGCCAGGCCCTGCCGATTCTCGAAGGAGTTTTCGCCCGTTCCATCCAGGAGATCACCGACAGGTTGGTGAGGGATGGGGAGGAATTGGAAAACGAATTTTACCTTCAGGAATTCCTGGACCGCTTCGGCAACAGGATCACCCAACTGGCCACCCTGATGAACATGGTGGGCCCCTTGGCCGAGGCGTCAAATTCCAAAGACCCACCCCAACAATCCGCTTGAATTGGGATGATCAGCCAACTGGGGTGCCAGGCACTAGGATCTCGAAACGATCACCGCTTTTCCGGTTTCAACCGATTCGATTTCCTTCAGGCACATCACCAAGGCATCCCGGGCCAGCTGGCCATCCAGGGGACTTGGCACCACGCCGGTTTTCACCGCTGAAACCGCGGCGGCTATCTCAGCCTGGAAGGCATTGATAGGGTCATCCTGGCCTTTCAGCGCCACCTGTTTGGCTTTGCCTTTTCTGGGGATCAGGGTCAGGGGAATACCGCCCGAAGAATAAGTCAAAGTCGCGTTTTCCAGATATACTTCGAAACCGTGCAGAAAACTCCTTCCAGGCATTGCAATGGCACCGCTGGAGCAGGTGATTGTGGGTCCATTATCCCCATACAAGTAACTGGTGGTGAGGTATTCAACCGAATCTCGAACGGTATGACCGGTTGAGAAGACTCGCCCGGGCACACTAGCCACCAACCCGATGAAATGTGCGTCATGGACATGAAGGTCCACAGCAGGCCCCCCGGTTCGGGCCGAATCCCCGATGGCCTCAGACCATTCAGGCTTTGAAATAACTCGGGTGAAATGGGCTGCCACCAGCCGACCGTGTTCGCCTTTTTCAATAACCCGGTTCGCAAAGGCAAACTCCGGAAAAAAAGGCAAAACATGTGCAACCATCAACAACTTTCCGGATTTCTTGGCGGTGGCCAAAATCTGGTCGGCCTCCTTGGGGGTAAGGGCAATGGACTTTTCCAACAGGACATGTTTGCCAGCCTTCAGGGCGGCGATGGCCATGGATGCGTGCTGATCGGTGGGGGTGCAAATGTCCACCAAGTCGATGTCCGGGTCATCCAAAAGGGACTGGAATTCGTCGTAAGCACGGATCCCCTTGAGATCCATGATTTCTCCGGGAGGGCCGAAATTGCCTTTTATACCCCTCCAGTCCCCGGCCAATTTCCGCTGGTCCCGGGAACAAACAGCAGCGACTCTGGCCCCAGGAACACGCTTGGTAGCCAGAAAATGGATCATTCCCATGAAACCAATCCCAGCCAAGCCGATTCGGACCATCGCAACTCCCCCCCAAGAATCATTTTTTAATCGTTCGGCCCATGCTAAGGCGATCATGGTCAGGATGCCACGGCAAGAAGGGCAACATTTTCCGTTCCTGTCGGTTATCAGGATCAAACGGCGTTTGCCTTGTGAAGGAGGGCAACCTCCTTCCCTTTTGAGACGGAAGGAACTATGGCGAATTTCCCCAACCATGCGGGGCCGATTGCAGGACGAGAGGGGATTCCGTCGAAAATTTCCCGGATTCCCCACTGTCAGCGAGGTAGCCCGGATGACCCGGTTTTATTTGGCTGCATTGCTCAGCTTGGGTATTCAGGGGCCAGCCTTACTTGGGGCAGGGTTTCTTCCTCCGGTTTTCAAATCAAAACCTCCAGAAGAAAGCAAAGTATCTGTCCTGATAGAGACACTTCGCAAAGATCCCGATGAGGCCAAAAGGGCGGGTGCCGCCAATGAACTCCGCTCGGTGGATGCTTCAAGCCACCCGGAGGCTCTGGAAGCTTTGATCGAAGCCGCAAAAAACGACAAAAAGCCGGGCGTACGGGCTGAAGCGGTGAATTCCTTGAGCCGCGTTCGCGGGGGCCATGAGTTGGCCGGTCCGGTCCTTGAGGAGGCGCTGGCCAATGACGGGTCGATGCGGGTTCGGCTTCAGGCCAGAAGCGGCCTGATGGGTCTTTACCTATCGGGATACCGTCCTGCCGCTGGAAAGGCAGCAAATCTCAAGCCGGAAGATGGGCAGGGCACGGCCGGGTCGCTGGAAAAACTGGCTGAAGGCCCCACACGCCAGGAGGCAATATCCCAGGCCCTTCCAGACAAGGTTACCCCGCGAACTGCCCCCGGAAAGGAAACCAGTGGGTTCGAGCGGTTTGGATTTCGGGTGATTCCGTCCTGGGTGAACCGAAAAGAAATCGCCTCACCCCCGACTGGCCCCCAAAACGGGGACAGCAAATGGTGGACACCCCGGGTTCCCATGCTCCCGGGAATTCTGGGTAAACCAACCAAAGAGTTGAAAGAACCAGAAAATAAAAATGAACCCCGCACCGCCCAAAAGGAAAGTCAACCGGGCGATTTGCCTTGAACCGGCAAAAAACCAAGTCCTGATGACGCGCAAAGACAACGGATCACAGCACTGCAAGAAGGGATTTCACCATGTTCTTCCAACGCCGAAACTCGCGCAAAGAAAATCAAAAATCCACCAAACCACGTTTTGTCCCGGCGGTTGAGCGACTGGAATCGAGAGACACGCCATCCACCCTTGTGACAAGCGGCCCATTCACAAACACGGGAAGCCTCCTTACCAACCCCGCAGGTTACACGGCGGTCGGCGGTTCGGTCTATTTCAGTGCGACCGACGCCTCAAGGGGCAATGAACTGGTCAAACAAACCGGTTCCGCAATCGCGGTTTTCGATATCAAATCCGGAACGTCCGGATCGACACCGGTCCAGCTCACCAACGCTGGGGAAAACCTTTATTTTCTTGCCAACACCGGCTTGGGCAACCAACTCTTCACCATGGTGAACAACGTGCCCACCGTGGTGCCCGGTTCACCCAGCAATGTGAACACTATTGCTCCAATCGGCCGTGATGTTTTTTTGATCACAAATTCCGGGGACGGCCTTTACCGCACCCTAATTGACTCAACAAACAATTCTGTTTCCGTGGTGAAAGTCGAATCGAGTTCCATCACCCCGGATTCGGTAATCACCCTGGATAACCTGACGGGGCTGGTGTCCGGGAACGACTTCTTGTGGATCACCCGAACCAACGGTTCAACCGCTACACTGTTCAATATCGCAATGGGCGCCGACGATCAGGCGACAGCCCAATTCATGGCCAAACAGGTCACAGTTCCCGCCGGTACCAGTTCTATCACGGATTTTACTTTCGCCGGCCCCAAGGTTTTTTTTAACGCCACCGTTTCAGGACTTAAGAAACCGCAGTTCTACAACGGAATTTCCACAACCGCCCTCATCGCTGGATCCGCCTACGCGGTAGGCCCGTACCGCGAAATCAACGGGCGGGTTTATTTTGCCGCCACCCAAAGCGGGTTGACCCGCCTGTGGTCAAGTAACGGTTCCACCGCAACCCAGGTGAGCAGCACTAATTTCACCAATTATCCCCTCGATTCGGCGGCAGGTCTCACCAATTCCGCCGTGGTGGGGGATACCCTCTATTACTCGGCCACCACTCCACAGGGAGTGGAACCTGTCGCCACCACCTTCACCCTCAATGGGACGGTAAACACCGGAGGACAAAGGTATTTCAACTTGGCCACCGGAAGCGTGGGGACCAGTCCTGCCACCATGGTTGAACGCAACTCTAACCCGACCGGGTTCACGGTCGCGAACCAGCGGGTGTTCTTTTCCGCCTCCATCCCGTCAGGAGTGACCACCTTCCGAACGGATTTGTGGAGTTCCGACGGCACGGATGCCGGAACCTTTCTCGTGAACCCTCCATCGGGAACCTCCACAACCTCATCGCCCACCAGCATCACCGGGATCGGAAATTCTGTTTTTTATGGGGGAAATGCTGGAAAGGGACAGCAGCCGTTCCAGGCGCAAATGACCAACACTTTTTCAGCCGGCCAGGTCAGCTCTAGCATCCTCCCGACGCAAGGCAGCCTCGTCGGCTACAACAACAAATCGTATTTCATTTCCGGCACAAGCCTCTACCAATCCAATGGCACACCTGCCGGAACTTCACTTTTGGTGAACGGTCTCCTGCAAGGATCCAAATTGCAGGAATATGGGGGCCAACTTTATTTCTTCAAAAACAGTGCCTTGTGGAAAACCAACGGCACAGCAGCCACGACCAGCGCACAACCGGGCTCGCCTAACATTCCAAACGCTTCTTTCTTGGGCAAATTCGCCGAAAGGCTCTGGTTCTATAACGGCACCAACCTCTACAGCTTCAACGGCGCCAATTCCAGCTTCTCCCTGGTCGCAAACAACTTCCTTTCAATAGCCCCAGACACGACAAACAATGGCCCCACCATCGCGGAGTTGAATGGGACGGTATTTTTCGCCGGGGTGGATGGGGTTTACTCCCTGGCCCCCATGTCAGCAACCCCGGTCAGGATCTTTGATTCCACAGCGTCCCATAGCCTTCAAACCACCGCAAACGGCGTGCTTTTCATCGACGGCAAAACAAGCGTGGTGCTGACCAATGGAACCACCAACAACGTCTACACACCAAGCACCGGTTTTTCGATAGTCGGCGCCACAGCGCTCAATCCGCTGAATGGAAACCAGATAACCCTGGTGGAGCAAAATTCCGCGAACATGGTCAACCAGACCAAGATGTGGTCTGGCCTGTCCGGCACCATTCCTGTGGCGATTTCAGGTTTCACACCGAACGCCGAATCGGTCGGCCTGCAGTTTTCAAATGGTTATGGGAGTTCCAACCAGGGCCTATACCTGACCCTCAACGATACCACCAAGGGAGCTGAACCCTGGCTGGTGAACCCCGCCGGCAAGGCGGCGATTGTCGCCAACATGAACCCCGTCACCGGAACAGGATCCAGTCCGGAGCAGTACACCGCCGGGGCTGGCTCGATTGTTTACTTCGCGGCCGATGACGGCACGAATGGACTTGAAGTATACCGTTACGACCCAGCTTTGACCGATTCAAAAACCGGGAATCCATTGCCTCCTGCACTCACAGCAAATGTCAATCCCACAGGAAGCTCCAGTCCCGATTCGCTGACGCCCAGCGGGAACTCCCTTTTCTGGCGCGCCCAGGCTACCGTCGGCAACTCGAGGCTCTACGCCGAATTGGCCGATCCCTTGATTCCCCCCATCCGGGCAATCAACCGCCTTCAACCAGCCAACGAAGTGATTTCCACCGCCGCGGGTACCACCCAAGTCACATTCCAGATCCTGTTCAATTACTCGGTCGATCCCGCCTCGGTTACCAAGGAGGATTTTGTCCTCACCAAGGCAAGCACATTGAAGGTTGGCACCATTGACACCGTGCTCCAGGTGGCCGGAACTAACCAGTATAATGTGACCGTATCACTTGCCGGAACCAATCCCGGATTTGGCGAACTCCGACTGGATGAGGCCTCGAACGCGGTATTCCTCAATGGCGGGATTCCTGTCGATCGCTTCGGTGGGTTCACGGCCGGCGAGGTGTACAGCATCAATCCCCAAAACCCGCTTGTTACTTCCCTTAACAGGTTCAATCCCACGACCGCTGCGCCAATTAACGCCAGCGCCGTTTCCTACCTGGCCACTTTTTCCACCGGGGTGGATCCCCTTTCCGTCAATCCGGATGATTTTGAATTGATACAGGGGTCCGGAAGCACCCTCACCGGGGCCAACATCGTTTCCGTCACCCAGTATCAAGGCAGTTTTTCCCAATATTTGGTCAATGTTTCAGTAACCGGGGGCAAAGGGACCCTTCAGGCGAATGTCAAAAACGGGGCCTCCATAGTCTCCCTGGAAAACCAGCCGTACCAACAACCAGGGTTCGCGGGCCAGGTTTACTCCATCGATCTGGAAAAACCCTACCTTTCCCAGATAACACGGCTCAACCCGACGGAAGAAAACACAAACGCGGCCCAGGTAACCTTCCGGGTCGTGTTCAGCGAGGCGATGGTCCAAAATACCATCAGCCCCGCCAACACTTTCCTCGCCATCGTGGACCAAAACGGTGCGCAAACCTACGCATCGGTACAAGCCGCCACTTTTGTGAATTCAACCACCTATGATGTTCGGGTTGCCGGGCTCCCGCTTTCGGGCACCTTGTCCCTGGCGATCAATCCCAACAACCTGGCCAAGGATATCGCCGGGAACACGGCAACCGCAAACGGGCCATCGCCGGTTCCCAACCAAACCTACATCCTGTCACGACAAGGGCCCGTCCTCACGGGGATGGATGTAATCAACCCTGTCCCCGCAGACCCGGCAACCACCACGGTGACCTATCGTGTCAATTTCAGCAAACTGCTGGACCCGGCGTCGGTTTCCCCTGCCGATTTCGCAGTGGGTGCCGCCTCCGGATCCGTATCTGGGGTGATCGCTTCCACCACGGTCGGTGACAACCTCACCGATCCGAACAACCCATTCAGCTACGTGGATGTTGTAATCAACCAGCTTGGTGGAAACGGTGAGCTGATATTGAACATCCCGGCATCGGCAACCATTTTGGACCTGAGCGGGAACGCCTTTTCAGGCCCCTACACCGGAACCGTCAAATATCTGATTTCAGACACTGTCCAACCCTATTTTGAGACCTTTACCAAGATCGCACCAATCGGTTCGGTGGCTCTGGATGGGGTGGCAGTGATCCGGCTTTCCTTCTCCGAGGGTGTGCGCGGGGTCGCCAAAGCCTATCTGCCCACCACCACCTCCGGTTCCCTCGCATACACCGGCATGGCAGTCGCGCCCGCAAACGCCAGTGGAAGCGAATGGGATGTCACCTACACTGGTATCACTGGCAGCGGGGCCCTGACTGTCAAGTTGGTCAACAGCGCCAATATCCAGGACTCGGCGGGGAACCCCCTGAGGGGAACCCCAGGAACTGTGGTGGGAAGCTTCAGCACCGCCCTCACAAGGGAATCCCTGACACCTGTCGCCTTCAGCCTAAGCACCCCTGGCTCCACCCCGATTGTTGAAATCCGCGACCCGAGCGGCACCACTCGCAACCTGCAACCGTTTGACCCGGCATTCAAGGGTGGTGTGCGGTGCGCCACTGGTGATTACAACGGGGACGGGGTCGAGGATGTGATTGTCACCGCCGCGATGGGCGGTAACGGCCATGTGGTTGTCTATGACGGTGTGACATTCAATGTGCTGGCCAGCTTTTATTCCTTCCCAGGCTATCAGGGTGCGGTGAATATATCCGCCGGGGACATCGAGGGTGACGGTAAAGCTGATGTAGTGGTGGGCGTGGCCGGTTTCGGAGCCAGCCATGTGAAGGCTTTTGGAACAGATGTGGTGACACCTGTCGTCAGCTTCATCGCCTACCCGGGCTATTACGGCGGCGTCACGGTAGGTTGCGGGGATGTCACCGGTGACGGGAAGGCGGAGATCGTCACCGGAACCATGGGTGGAACCACACCCCATGTGGTTGTATTCGCGGTGAATTCGGGAATCGCATCCAGCATCTACAGTTTCTACGCTTTCGACCAAACCTACGCGGGTTCCGTGAATGTCGCGGTGGCAGACTTGAATGGCGACGCCAAGTCGGAAATCATCTGCGGATCGGGCCCCAGATCCGCCAGCACGGTGGTGGTGTTCAAGATGCTTCCGGACGGTCGTCCGGAAGTTGTGCGCAGCTTCTTCCCATTTGGTGGTGTCTACTTGGGTGGTGTCGCGGTTGGGAGCGGGGACTGGGACAACAACGGCCAAACCGATGTGGTGGTAGGCGCCCAATCCGGTCCTATGCCCACTGTCCAGGTTTACAATGGGGCGACTTGGGGCCTCATCGACGAGCTGTTCGCCTTCGGTGGCACATTACAAGGCGGGGTATCCATCGGATAACCCCTCTACCTTTAAGCTCAAGGCGCCTGAAAACACCACAGGTGCTTTTCGGCCCGCAAGATGAGCTTGCCATCCTGAATCGCCGGGGTGGCTGAAACCGACTCCCCCAAGGTGTTGGTTGCAAGAATCTGCGGCTTGTCACCGCCCAGTTTCACCACATAACCCGAGCCATCCTCAGCAAACAAATAAATCCGGCCATCCGCCGCCACAGGGGATGCCGAAATAGGCCCTTTCAGGCGTTGCTGCCAAACCTCCTTGCCGGTTATTGCATCGAGACAATTCAAGCCAATCTGAACCACCCCATACACCTTGCCATCCACCGCCAACGGGCTGGCATGCCTGGCCCCCATTTTGGAACTCTCCCAAGTGATTTTCCCTTGGGAATCACCCAGCGGCATTGCAACAAAAGGCGAGCCGCAGGCGAAGAGTTGACCCTCCGAAACAGCAGGGGAGGCAATGGGCACCATCGGCCCTTTGTGGCTCCAAATTTCCTGACCGTTTGCGGGATCAAGCAGGACAAATCCCTTGGCGTTCTGAACTATCACCCGATCCTTGCCACCCACCTGGACAGCAACCGGGCTGTTCCAAGTACTGGAACTTTCCCTGGAAATACGCCATTTTTCGATGCCGGTGCCGGGTTCGATCCCCGCTATGAAGGACTCGCCGATATTCTCCAATTGCACAATCACAAGGCCGCCGGACAAAGCGAGCGAGGAGGCCATTCCCACCTGGTTTCCGACCGTGGGGTGGTCAGTCACCAGCGAGCGGTACCACCGCAAATCCCCATCCGGACTGAAAGAAACCAAGTCTCCGGTGGCAAACAATGCATAAACGCCATGAGCATCGGCAACCGGGGTTGGACCTGCCATGCTGGTCGTCGGATGGCACGCGGTGGGTCCTGTCGCCGTCAACTGTCTCTTCCACAACTGCTTGCCTGAGCCCGGATCCACCGCCAGGACCACCAAGCGCTTTTCGAGGTATCCCACCGCCGCAGTCAAGTACAGGCGGTTACCAACCACCACCGGCGAGGAAACACCTTTACCCGGCAGTTCCAACTTCCAGGCCACCCCCTTGCCCGTTTTTCCATCCCACGAGAGAGGCAAACCCGTCGCCTTGGAAACCCCGGTGTCCGGCCCCCTGAAACAGGGCCAATCCTGGGCCGAAACAGCCCCGCAAATGGCTAAACACACCGTAAAAACCAGAAAATGTTTCCGCATGGCCTTACTCCATCCTGATTGGGTTCAACGGGGGGCCAACGGCTGCACATTGGCCCGGGCGCCGGCAAAATCGGTCAACCGCGCTTGGAATTGCCAATTTTTTTCCCAGGGCTTGGATTTTTCATTCTGACCCACCTTGATCAACAAGGTGTTCATGCCCGGCTTAAGTTCGATATTGGCCAAGTATTGGTCCGGGCTCATTCCGTTGTGGTATTCGTTGTGCTCATAGACCTGTGAATTATTGAGATAAATCCGGACGGAAGTGATGGAGCCAACCCTTAACTGGACCCTTTGAGCGACAGGCGAATTAACCCGGGCATAGGCGAACGCGACCACCGACTTCTCGTTGCCAATCACCTTGTTCAGGTCCACCATGCCGGCCTTGTCGACTGTCTCATGGTCTTTCCAGGCCAATTCCCCGGAAGGGCCAGCTACCTTTTGGGAAAGTTCGACAGGCCCGTTCTCCAAGGGGTTCTTTTGCAGAAAACCCTGGTTATCCTTGTTTTCGAAAGGTCCAATCACTGACCAGCGCGTGAGGAATCCCGCCCGGTCCCGCACGCTCACATCCTTGCCGAGTGCCTTCAAGTCAGAAGCGATCTTCTCAACCTGATCGATATCGGCCGCCTTTTGAAAAAGCAGGTCCAAGGTTTCAGTTTGTTTATCCTTGGGAAGCGAGGGCACCCTGGCCATCGCTCGGCTAATGGCTTTGCGCCTGATTTCCCCCGAGGGGTCATCAAGGCTCCCATCCAGAATTTTTCCAGCCACCGCTGGATTATTGACCTCGAGCAATTCCAGGGCACAGGCCCGGGCAGCCCGTCCCTTGGTGCGATCGAGAACAAAACTCTCGACGCGTGCCAGGGGGATAGCCTGCGACTGTTGCCGGGCCTTGTCCTCCATGGCATCCAATGCTGACCGGAACCAATTGGCAGCCAGAGGGCTGTCATCGTCCATGGCCTCGAGGGCCGGGATCATTCCCTCGGTACCTTTGGCAACCAGTTCCCGCCAGGCACTGGCAGCCTGGGAACCACCCTTCCCCTTGGGTCCCACATTTCGAATGGCCTCAATGGCCGAATCCAATTGCTGGGCTGGAGCATTCGACACATATCCAATAAGCAGAATCACCACCGGATACCATTTCGGATAAAGATTTCGAGGATTCATGGGAGATGTCCAGCAAACCCGACAGTGCACGAAACAGAACTTGATCTTCGCCCGGTTCAACCGGTTTTGCAAGGGAGTCCATTTTCCGGAATTTCATCCGACACAAAATGGAAAAGGCCGCCCGGAGGCGGCCTTTTCAGGCTTTGCCCAAATGGATCTGAATCAGCGCAAGGTCCACACCCTTTGTTGGCCCTCGGATTGAGCCGAACCCGTTTTTCTCGCCAGGGAAGGATCACCCGGCTCGACCAATTCCAATCGCGGGGCGGTCGGCGGGTTCCCTGCAGGTTTCGCCCTGGATTGGGAAGGATCCGCTGGTGGAACAGCAGGGTTGATTCCCACCGGAGGATCAACCGGTGCGGGGGCCGCCCCCGGGGTGGGTAATTTCAAGGGGCTTGGAATATCCATTCGGGGAGCAGGCAATTCCATGCGACCGGGGATGGGATTGCCCATGGGCTGATTTTGCCCGGGTAGCTGGCGGGGTGGCGGCAGTTGCTGGAGGTTTTCTTCCTTGGGCATCAGGGGATGCTCCGGGCGGGGAATCACTTGACGCAATGGGGTTTCAGGCTTTGCCAGACGGGGATCCATGGTTCGGGAACCCGAGGGATTACCAGGAGCGCGAGGAGGTTGATTGGCAAACTGATCGGGCATCATCGTGGTGGAATGGGAGGTCATTTTCAAGGGCCCGTTGAGGGTGATCGTCCCGGTATCACCGTACAACGGGAAGGTGCCACCATGGTCAAATTTAAGCTTCAACTGAATTTTCTGGATATCCTCCCGGTAAGTACCCCAG
>Ga0315906_10000816_pt1 | contig 48035 bp, 44 predicted proteins | sample LakEriMetagenome_4_FD_203526 | JGI IMG/M metagenome (GOLD analysis project Ga0315906, IMG submission 203526) | Freshwater fungal communities from buoy surface, Lake Erie, Ohio, United States - Buoy 2 MA122 | ecosystem: Environmental > Aquatic > Freshwater > Lake > Lake biofilm | place: USA...
GCCCGAGCTGCTGGGCCGAGACGACGTAGAGGCCGATGAGGGCGGCGAGCATGAGAAGGCCGCCGACCAGGCTGTAGATGAGGAACTTCGTCGCGGCGTAGGCCCTGTTGGGTCCGCCGTAGCGCCCAATGAGGAAATAGATCGGGATGAGCATGACCTCGAAGAGGACGTAGAAGAGGAAGACGTCGGTCGCGGAGAAGACCCCGATCATGAGCGTCTCGAGGACGAGGATCATGGCGAAGTAGCCCTTTACGTTGCGCCCGTCCTCGACGTCGTTCCACCCGGCCAGGATGGTGACCGGCACAAGGGTCGTGGCGAGGGCCACCAGCACCAGGCCGATGCCGTCGACGCCCAGGCTGTAGGAGATGCCGAAGGCGGGAATCCACGGGTAGCTCTCCACGAACTGGAAGGCCGCCGTGGAGTCGGCCTCGAACTGCAGGCCCATCACGACCGTGAAGACGAGCGCTGCGAGCGAGAAGACGAGTGCCACCTGCTTGATGAGGCGGGCGTTGTCGCGCGGGAGCACGAGGAGTACGAGGGCGCCGATGAGCGGAAGCACGCCCAGGATCGTGAGCCAGGGAATCGTCGTCACGGGAGCCTCACCACCGCGAGCACGACCACGACAAGGACGGCACCACCGACCATCGCCAGCGCGTAGGAGCGGGCGAAGCCGCTCTGCCAGCGCCGCAGGCGCTCACCGGATCCGCCGACGAAGGCCGCCAGACCGTTGACGACTCCGTCGATACCGCGGTTGTCGACCCCGATGAGCGCGCGGGTGACGCTGTAGGTCGGCTGGACGACGAGGACGTCGTTGATCGCATCGTCGTACATGCTGTTGCGTGCCGCCTTCGTGAGGATGTTGACGTCCTGGGGTGCCTCGACCGGCACGTTCTTGCGGTACATGCCGATGGCGATGGCGACGCCGATGAGCACGACGATGAGCGTGCCGATCTCCAGCAGGATGACGGGGAAGGGCAGGGGCGACTGGCTCAGGCCCGTGACCGGGGTGAGCCAACTAATGATGTCGCCCCAGAAGAGCAGCGCGAGTCCGGTGAACATCGATCCGATCGCCAGGATGATGAGCGGGATCGTCATCACGGCCTTGGACTCATGCGGGTGGGCGTCGTCGGGCCAGCGCGCCTTGCCGAAGAAGGTCATGATGACCATGCGAGTCATGTAGAAGCCGGTGATACCCGCCGCGATGATCGCGCAGACACCGACGAGGGGATTGACCTCCCAGGCCGCGTGGATGATGTCGTCCTTGGACCAGAAGCCGGAGAACGGCGGGATGCCGATGATGGCCAGATACGCCGCCATGAAGGTGAGCCAGGTGACGACCATGACCTTACGCAGCGCGCCGTAGCGGCGCATGTCCTGCTCGTCATTCATGCCGTGGATCACCGAGCCGGCACCGAGGAAGAGGTTGGCCTTGAAGACACCGTGCGTGAGCAGGTGGAAGATCGCGAAGACGTATCCGACGGGGCCGAGGCCGGCCGCCAGCACCATGTAGCCGATCTGGCTCATCGTGGAGCCGGCCAGCGACTTCTTGATGTCGTCCTTCGCCGATCCGATGAAGGCGCCGAGGAACATCGTGATGACGCCGATGACCATGACGGCGGTGAGCGCAAAGACCGTGCCGTCGTAGATCGCACCGCTGCGCACGATGAGGTAGACGCCCGCCGTGACCATCGTGGCCGCGTGGATGAGTGCCGACACGGGGGTCGGGCCCTCCATGGCATCGAGTAGCCACGCCTGCAGGGGGAACTGCGCCGACTTGCCGGCCGCAGCGAGCAGGAGGAGCAGGCCGATCCAGGTGAGGGTCGACTCGCTGGCCTCTCCGGCCATGGCGAAGACCTCGTCGAAGACGACGGTGCCGAAGGTGAGGAAGATGAGCATGATCGCCAGGCTCAGTCCGACGTCACCGATGCGGTTCATGACGAAGGCCTTCTTGCCCGCGGCCGCCGCACTCGGCTTGTACTGCCAGAAGCTGATGAGGAGATAGGACGCGAGGCCGACACCCTCCCAGCCGACGTAGAGCAAGAGGTAGTTGTCGGCCAGGACGAGCAGCAGCATCGAGGCGACGAAGAGGTTGAGGAACCCGAAGAACTTCCGCTTGTTCGGATCGTGCTCCATGTAGCCGAGCGAGTAGATGTGGATCAGCGAGCCGACGATGGTGATGAGGAGCACGAAGACGATGGAGAGTTGGTCGAGCTGGAGGGCCACCGGTGCAGTGAAGCCGCCCACGAACACCCACTCGAAGAGCGTCTGCCCGATAGCCCGGTTGTCGGCGGACAGGCCCAGCATCCCGACGAGGAGGGCAATGGCGTAGACCGCGGCGCCGACCACCATGAGCACGGCGAAGTAGGGCCCCCAGCGGTTGGTGCGACGCCCGCCGATCAGCAGGATCGTCGCACCGAGCAGGGGCAGGGCAATGAGGAGCCAGAGGTAGGAGAAAACCCCGGTGGCCTCTGCCAAGGGCTGGATCACGGGCGCGATCTCCGTCGCGTCCGCCATCCGAGCAGCGCCGGTCCCGATCACGGCGCCTCCTTCTTGATCACGTCATGTCCTTGTCTGACCCAGGAGCGTGGCTCGCCCCCGGGGCGGTCATCAGTACTTGAGCAGGTTGGGTTCGTCGATGGAGGCTGAGCGTCGCGATCGGTAGATCGCCACGATGATCGCCAGGCCCACGACGACCTCGGCGGCGGCGACCACCATCACGAAGAAGGCGATCACCTGCCCCTCGAGATTGCCCTGCATGCGAGCAAAAGCGACGAAGGCCAGGTTGGCTGCGTTGAGCATGAGCTCGATCGACATGAAGACGACGATCGCGTTGCGGCGTACCAGCACGCCCACCGTGCCGATGGTGAAGAGGACGGCAGCAAGGACGACGTAATTCTCGGGGTTCATCGCGGCTCCCCCGGGGACGTGCCCGGGTCGTCCGCGACCGGGTGGTCGGCCGGTCCCAGCGCAGCCGCGCCCGACGCGAGAGCTTCGGTCTCCGCCACCGCGGCGGTGTCGACCGGGCGCAGGTCGCCGCGGGCGCGAAGGGGCCCGGGGACTGAGATCTCCGCGACGGTCCCATCAGGAAGCAGCGCGGGCGTGTCGACGGCGTTGTGCCGGGCATACACACCGGGTGCGGGCAAGGGGACCATCTGATCCCCGCTGCGCACCCGCTCCTCGGAGAGTTCGCGCTGGGTGCGGCGCGGCTGCCAGCGCTCGCGGTGGGCGAGCACCAAAGCTCCCAGGGCGGCGGTGATGAGCAGGCCTGCCACCACCTCGAAGGCGAGGAGGTACTCGCTGAAGAGCAGGCGCGCGATGCCCTCGACATTGCCGCCGTACTCGGCATTGGCCGCGTCGAGACCGACAGCAGGCACCCCGCTCAACGCAGTGCCGATGGCGAGCACAAGGAGGATGCCGAAGCCGACGGCGAGGAGGATGCCCACGACGCGCTGCCCCTTGAGCGTCTCGACGAGTGAGTCGCTGGAGTCAACGCCGACAACCATGAGCACGAAGAGGAAGAGCATCATGACGGCGCCGGTGTAGACGATGATCTGGACCATGCCCAGGAAGGGCGCCGCATTTGCGAGGTAGAGCACCGCCAGGCTGATCATCGTCAGGGCAACCCACAGGGCGCTGTGGACCGCGCGGCGCGAAAGGATCAGGCCGAGACCACCTGTCACGGCGAGGACAGCGCACACCCAGAAGACCGCGGCTTCGGCGGTGCTGGTGTCAGTCTCGGTCATGCGCCTCCCTCCCGAGAGGTGGGTACCTGCGTCTCCTGCCAGATCTGCTCGTCCCCCGCGGGCTCCTGCTCCGGCACCGAGCCCGAGACCTTACCGGCGTAGTAGTCCTGCTCCGTGGTGCCGGGCACCATCTGGTGCGGGGGCGCGATCATGCCGGGCATGAGGGGGGCGAGGAGATCCTGCTTCTCGAAGATCAGGTCAGCGCGATTGTCATCGGCCAGCTCGTAGACATTCGTCATCGTGAGCGCCCGGGTCGGGCAGGCCTCGATGCACAGACCGCAGAAGATGCAGCGCAGGTAGTTGATTTGGTAGACGCGACCGTAGCGCTCACCCGGGGAGAAGCGAGCCTCATCGGTGTTGCTGTCGGCTTCCACCAAGATCGCGTCAGCCGGGCACGCCCAGGCGCACAACTCACAGCCGATGCACTTCTCCAGACCGTCAGCCCAGCGGTTGAGCTGATGACGACCGTGGAAGCGCGGCTTCGGCGGATAGCGGTCAGCCTGCTCGGGGTACTCCTCGGTGACGACCTTCTTGAACATCGTCGCGAAGGTCACCCCGAAGCCGCGCACTGCGGGGGGCAGCTCAGGCATGTTCGGTCCCCTCAGGTGAGTCTTGGTCCGAGATCGCTTCGCTGACATCCGTCGCGGTCACGGCGGTGCCGGAGACTGCCGTGCCAGGCACTGTCGCGCCGGCAAGTGCCCTCCGCGAAGTAAAGGTGAATTCCTGCCCGGGAAGTGGGGGCACGGGATAGCCGCCGGCGTAGGGGTCGAAGGGCTTCGCGGCCTCTGCGGCCCCCTCCTCGAGCTCGCGCTTCTCCTGCCGCGCGGTGCGCACCTGGAGGATCCACGAGCCGAGGACGATGGCGATGAGGACGCCGGCACCGACGAGGAGCAGCTCCTGCGTAGTGACGGAGAACTCATTGCGCACGACACGAGCCGCCGCCACGATGACGATCCACACCAGGGATGCCGGGATGAGGACCTTCCATCCAAAGCGCATGAACTGGTCGTACCGCAATCGAGGCAGGGTGCCGCGCAGCCAGATGAAGACGAAGATGAAGAGCTGCACCTTGATGAGCCACCACAGGAGCGGCCACCATCCGGTGTTAGCGCTCTCCCACAGGGAGACCGGCCACGGTGCGCGCCAGCCGCCGAGGAAGAGCGTCGTCGCCAGGGCCGAAACCGTGACCATGTTGATGTACTCCGCGAGGAAGAACAGCGCGAACTTCAGCGAGGAGTACTCCGTGTGGAAGCCGCCGACGAGTTCGCCCTCAGCCTCCGGCAGGTCAAAGGGTGCGCGGTTGGTCTCGCCCACCATCGCCGTGACGTAGATGAGGAACGACGGGAGCAGGATCACGGCGTACCAGATCGGCTCCTGTGCGGCCACGATGTCGGAGGTGGACATCGATCCGGCGTAGAGGAAGACGGCGACGAAGGACATCGACATCGCGAGCTCGTAGGAGATCATCTGGGCCGAGGAGCGCAGGCCACCGAGGAGCGGGTACGTCGACCCGGAGGACCAGCCCGCCAGCACGATGCCGTAGATGCCGATCGATGCCACGGCGAGGACGTAGAGCACCGAGACGGGGAAATCGGTGAGCTGCAGGGGCGTCTCGACTCCGAAGATGCTCACCATCGGGCCGAAGGGGATCACCGCGAAGGCGATGAAGGCCATAGTCGCCGAGATAACGGGGGCGATCCAGTAGACGGCGCGATGAGCCGTCTTGGGGATGATCTCTTCCTTCAGTGCCAGCTTGAAGCCGTCCATGAGTGACTGCAGCAGTCCGAACGGGCCGACACGGTTGGGGCCGACGCGCGACTGCATGCGCGCCACGACGCGGCGCTCCCACCAGATCGTGAAGAGCGTGAGCAGCACGAGCATGACGAAGATCGCCAGGACCTTGAGCAGGACGAGCCACCAGGGATCGTTGAAGGTGATTCCACTCATGCCGCACCTCCTGTGACGCGCACTCGCGAGCCATGCGAGGCGCCGATGGCGAGGACCCGAGAGCCCTCGGAGGCCATCGGGACCCAGACGGCGCCGTCGACCACATCGGCGATGCGCAGCGGGAGCTCCAGCGATCCGCCGTCGGCCGTGATCGTCACGCTGCCGGCCTGAGCCAGCCCGAGGGCACGGGCGGTCTCGGCGGACATGAGGGCCTCGGTCGGGCGAGCGGTGGCAGCCAGGTGCGGCTCACCCTCCTGCAGGCGACCGGCGTCGAGCAGGAGACGCCAGGTCGCCAGAGCGACGGTGCCCGATGACGTGGACTGTGCGGGAGCCACGCGGGGTGCACTCGGACGGCCACCCGACCAGGAGCCGAGTCGATCCATCTCACCGCGCAGGGCTCCCACCTCGCCGGTGCCGAAGGGCACGTCCATGGCATCGGCGAGCATCGCCAGCACGCGGCCGTCGGAGACCGACTGCGCGCCGTGGATTGCCGCGGAGAAGGGCTTCGTGCGCCCCTCCCAGTCGGTGAAGGACCCTGCCTTCTCCGCCACGACCGCCACGGGGAAGACCACGTCGGCCACCTCAGTGGCGTCGTTGTGGTGTGCCGACAGCGCGACGACGAAGGGGGCCTGACTCAGGGCGCGGCGGAAGTCATCAGCACGCTCGTGATCGTCTGCCTCGAGCCCTGCGACGAGGAGTGCCTCAAGGTCACGGGCCTCCTCGCGCTCGACGCGACCGGAATCGGTGAGGATCCCGTCGACGATGGCGTGACCGACCCGACCGCCCGTGGGCAGGCTGCCCGGCTCCACGCCCCACACGGCAGCGACTTCCTCGCGTGCGCGCGAGTCGTCGGCCGGTCGTCCACCCGGGAGCAAGCCGGAGAGCGCACCGGCGTCAAGCGCACCGCGCTCGCCCGCGCGACGTGGCACCCAGCCGAGCTGCGCACCCGTGGCTTCGGCGAGAGCCGCTGCCTGCGACAAAGCGCCCGGCACCGCTGCCATCCGCTCACCGACGAGGATCACCGCACCGGGTGTGGCCAGCAGCTCTCGGAGTTCCGGATCGGCCTGGCCGCTCGCGATGCGCTGCAGTGCATTGGCCTCATCACCCGGAAGGCAGGGAGACCAGCGCGCATTCATCTTGTCTGTGCCGCGCGTGCGGACCGGCGAAAGGGCCACGACCCGCAGGCCGTCCTGACGTGCCGCGCGACGCAGGCGAAGGAAGATGATCGGCGACTCATCCTCGGGCTCCAGGCCGACGAGCAGCACGACCGGGGCGCGGTCGAGATCGGCGTACGTCGGCCCGAGTGACTTGCCGGCCACCGATGATGCGAGGAACTGCGCCTCTTCGTCACTGGACACACGCGCGCGGAAGTCGATGTCGCCGGTGCCCATCGCTACGCGGGCGAACTTCGCATAGGCGTAGGCGTCCTCACGCGTGAGTCGGCCACCGGTGAGGACTCCTGAGCGACCTCGCGCAGCGGCAAGGCCGCGGGCAGCGACGTCAAGGGCCTCGGGCCACGATGCCGGCCGGAGCTGGCCGTCCTCGCGCACCAGCGGGGAGGTGATGCGGCCCTCGTAGGTGTAGACGAAGGCGAAACGACCCTTGTCGCAGTTCCACTCCTCGTTGACCTCGGCGTCATCCCATGCGAGTCGCCGGGTGATGACCCCGCGACGCACGTCGGTGCGCAGCGAGCATCCCGATGCACAGTGCTCGCACGTCGTCGGCGTGCTCACGAGGTCGAAGGGGCGGGCACGGAAGCGGTAGAGCGAGCTCGTGAGTGCGCCCACCGGACAGATCTGGATGGTGTTGCCCGAGAAGTAGGAGTCGAAGGGCTGGTCGGGGGCGATGCCGACCTGCTGCTTGGCCCCGCGCTCGAGCAGCTCGAGCATGGGATCGCCCGCGATCTGCTCGGCGAATCGCGTGCAGCGCGCGCAGGAGACGCAGCGCTCACGGTCAAGCAGGATCTGCGCGCTCACGTTGATGGGCTTCTCGAAGGTGCGCTTCTCTTCTTCGAAGCGCGAGGTGCCACGCCCAGTGGTCATGGCCTGGTTCTGCAGAGGGCACTCGCCGCCCTTGTCGCAGACGGGGCAATCGAGGGGGTGGTTGAGGAGCAGGAACTCCATCACTCCCTCCTGCGCGGTGTCGGCCATCTCCGAGGTGCGCTGCGTGCGCACCTGCATGCCATCGGTGACGGCAATGGCGCACGCGGGCTGGGGCTTGGGCTGTCCCTCGATCTCGATAAGGCAGGCACGGCACGCCGCCACGGGGTCCAGCAGCGGGTGGTCGCAGAAGCGCGGGATCTCGATGCCCATCAGCTCGGCGACGCGGATGACGAGCATGCCCTTGGGCACGCGCACCTCGATGCCGTCGACGCTGACCGTCACCAGGTCGGTGGGGGTGACCTCGGCAGGACTCTGCGGGGCGATGGTCATCGCGCGGCCACCTCACCGAAGACGTAGGAAGCCGCCGGCGGGAAGGCCTCGTCGACGGGAGTGTGTGTCGCTGCTTCGAACTCGTCGCGGAAGTACTTCAGGGCCGCGGGGTAGGGGGTCGCGGCGGCATCACCGAGAGCGCAGAAGGAGCGTCCGGCGATGTTGCCGCACACCTCGACCAGGAGATCCATGTCGGCATTGGTGCCGTGTCCGTGCTCGAAGCGCTCGAGCACCCCCGTGATCCAGTAGGTGCCCTCGCGGCACGGCGTGCACTTGCCGCACGACTCGTGCTTGTAAAACTCCAGCCAGCGCGTGACGGCCTTGACGACGCTCACGGTGCTGTTGAAGACCATCGGCGTGCCCGTGCCGAGCATGGTGCCGGCCTCGGCCATCGCCTCGTAGGTGAGCGGGGTGTCGAGGTGATCCGCCGTGAGCATGGGGACCGACGAGCCACCGGGAATCCAGAACTTCACGGTGCCATCGCCGCCCACGACCCCACCGGCGTAGTCGAGGAGCTCGCGCATGGTGATGCCGAGGGGCGCCTCGTAGATCCCGGGGCGCGCGACATGGCCGGAGACGGCGAAGACCTTGAAGCCCGGGGACTTCTCGGTGCCGAACTGGCGGAACCAGTCGACGCCGTTGTTGATGATCCACGGGATGTTGGTGATGGTCTCGACGTTGTTGACCACGGTGGGAGCGGCGTAGAGGCCGTGGGTTGCGGGGAACGGCGGCTTGAGACGCGGCTGGCCGCGGTAGCCCTCGAGCGAGTCGAGCAGTGCCGTCTCCTCGCCGCAGATGTAGGCACCGGCGCCCGAGTGCACCTCGACGCGCAGGCTGAAGCCCGAGCCGAGGATGTTGTCGCCGAGCAGACCCGCCTGCTCCGCCTCGCGGATCGCCGTGGCCACGCGGCGGATGGCCTGAGGCACCTCTCCGCGGATGTAGATGAAGGCGTGATTGGCGCGGATGGCGTAGGACGAGATGATGACGCCCTCGAGCAGCGCGTGCGGGTTGGCCATCATGATCGGGACGTCCTTGCAGGCGCCCGGCTCAGACTCATCGGCGTTGACGACCAGGTAGTGCGGCTTGCCGTCGTTCTGCGGCACGAAGCTCCACTTGAGGCCGGTGGGGAAGCCTGCGCCGCCGCGACCGCGCAGACCCGTGTCCTTGACCATGCCAATGACGGCGTCAGGGTCCATGCCGAGTGCCTTGGGCAGGGCGACGTAGCCACCATGGCGGCGGTAGCCGTCGAGCGTGAAGTAATCAGGCACGTCCCAGTGGGCCGTGATGACCGGGGTCAGCGGTGTCATGCGGATCCCTCCCGTGGCGCAGGCGCCGTCATGCCACGCTCGCGCGCCACCGTGAGGCCGGCGAGCATGATTGCGTCGGCCTCTCCGCCCTCGCCCGCAAGGCCGTCGACGGGGAAGGCGAGTGTGTGCTCGGTCGCCTGGAAGTCGCGGATGACCGGGCCGCGAGTCGACACGACCTCCTCGCCGCGAGCGAGGCGATCGATGACGTCGAGGGCGCTCTGCGGAGTCTGGCAGTCCATGAACTCCCAGTCGACGGTCATGACCGGGGCATGGGTGCAGGCAGCCTGGCACTCGATGCGCTCGAGCCAGAAGGTGCCGTCGACGTCGCGCTCGTCGTGGCCGGCGCCGAGGCGCTCGGAGATCGCGTCGTAGACGGCATCGCCCCCGAGCAGCGCGCACAGGGTGTTGGTGCACACGCCGATGTGGTGCTTGCCCACCGGGCGGCGCTTGTACATCGTGTAGAAGGTCGCGACAGCGGTGACCTCGGCAGTGGTGAGACCCAGCTCGTCTGCGATCACGCGCATGGCCTCCGGCGTGACCTCGTCGTCGATGCTCTGCGCGAGATGCAGCAGCGGCATCACCGCGGATCGCGAGCTCGGGTAGCGCGCGATGATCTCGCGCATCTGCGTCATGACGCTCTCGTCGTAGGCCATCAGCGGTCCACCCCACCCATCACCGGGTCGATGCTGGCCACGGCCGCAATGACATCGGAGATCATGCTGCCGTTGGACATCGCCGCCGTGGCCTGGAGGTTGTTGAAGGAAGGGTCGCGGTAGTGCACGCGATAGGGCCGAGTGCCGCCATCGCTGACGATGTGCACCCCGAGCTCGCCACGCGGCGACTCGATCGCGGAGTAGACCTGACCGGCCGGCACGGAGAAGCCCTCGGTGACCAGTTTGAAGTGATGGATCAGTGCCTCCATCGACTGGGCCATGATCTCCTTGATGTGCTCCGGGGAGTTGCCCTGCCCGTCGCCACCGATCGACAGCCGCGCCGGCCATGCGATCTTCTTGTCCGCGATCATGACGGGCCCGGGGCGCAGACGGTCGAGGGCCTGCTCGACGATCTTGATGCTCTCCTGCATCTCTGCGATGCGGATGAGGAAGCGGCCGTAGGCATCGCAGGTGTCCTGCGTGGGCACGTTGAACTCGTAGTTCTCGTAGCCGCAGTAGGGCTGAGACTTGCGCAGATCGTGCGGCAGGCCGGTGCTGCGCAGGATCGGTCCGGTGATGCCGAGGGACATGCATCCCGCGAGGTCGAGATAGCCCACACCCACCGTGCGGCCCATCCAGATGGCGTTGTCGACGAGCAGGTCGGTGGTGTCCTTCATGCGCTTGCGCAGCAGCGGCAAGGTCTCGCGGATGCGCGCGACCTGATCGTCGGTGATGTCCTGGGCGACGCCACCGGGGCGCACGTAGGCGCTGTTCATGCGCAGGCCGGTGACCATCTCGAAGATGTCGAGGATGAGCTCGCGCTCGCGGAAGCCGAAGGTCATGGCGGTGAGCGCGCCGAGCTCCATGCCACCGGTCGCCAGCGCGACGAGGTGGGAGGAGATGCGGTTGAGCTCCATCATGAGGACGCGGATCGTGCTCGCGCGCTCGGGGATCTGATCGGTGACGTCGAGCAGCTTCTCCACTCCGAGGCAGTACGCCGTCTCGTTGAAGAAAGGCGAGAGGTAGTCCATGCGCGTCACGAAGGTCACGCCCTGGGTCCAGGTGCGGTACTCCATGTTCTTCTCGATGCCCGTGTGGAGGTAGCCGATGCCACAGCGCGTATCGATGACCGTCTCACCCTCGAGTTCGAGGATGAGGCGGAGCACGCCATGCGTGGAGGGGTGCTGCGGGCCCATGTTGACGACGATGCGCTCGCGCTCGCCCTCATCGGGCGAGGAGATGGAGTCCCAGTCGCCACCGGACACGGTGTAAACGGTGCCCTGGCCTGTCTCGTAGGAGAGTGCGTAGGGGTCCTCGTCTGGCAACTCACCCTCGTAGACGATTCCCTCGTCGGCGATGCTCTGATCGGTAGTCATCAGGTGTATGCCCTCCGCTGGTCGGGTGGCGGCACCTCAGCGCCCTTGTACTCGACCGGGATGCCGCCGAGCGGGTAGTCCTTGCGCTGCGGATGGCCCGGCCAGTCATCGGGCATCTCGATCCGAGTCAGTGCCGGATGGCCGTCGAAGATGATGCCGAAGAAGTCGTACGTCTCGCGCTCATGCCAGTCGTTGGAGGGATAGACCGACGTGATGGACGGGATGTGCGGGTCGGCATCGGGACAGGTCACCTCGACCCGGATCCGGCGGTTATGCGTCACCGACTGGAAGGGGTACACCGCGTGGAGCTCCCGCCCGGGGTCGCCGGGGTAGTGCGCTCCATTGACCCCCATGCACATCTCGAACCGCAGCGCCGGCTCATCTCGCAGGACGGAGGCGAAGGGCAGGAGGTGCTCGCGGCGGACAAAGAAGGTGATCTCGCCGCGGTAGACCACGACCTTCTCCACCGCTGAGGCCATCGGCAGGCCGCGGTCGGCGAGGGCCAGCTCGATCTCATCGGCGGCCGCGTCGAACCACTCGCCGTAGGGACGCTCGGTCGGGCCCGGCATCACGATCGGCGCGACGAGACCACCGAAGCCGGAGGTGTCGCCGCCGTCCTGGGCGGAGAAGGCCCCGTGCCGGACGCCGATGACCTCGAGTTCGCGCACTCCCTCAGGGATCGTCGTGGCACGCGCCGCGACCTCGAGACCGGCGACTTCCGGAGACACAGGCTGCTGATCGCTCATCGCAGCAGTCCTCGCATCTCCAGCGTCGGGCTCGCGGTGAGCGCGGCGAGCTCGAGCTGCTCCTGCTCGCGCACGGCGTTGACGCCGAGCTTCATGTCCTGGATCTGATCGTGAATCTTCAGGATCGCGTCGATGAGCATCTCGGGACGCGGCGGGCAGCCGGGCAGGTACATGTCAACAGGCACCACGTGGTCGACACCCTGGACGATCGCGTAGTTGTTGAACATCCCGCCACTGCTCGCGCACACACCCATGGCGAGCACCCACTTGGGATTGGGCATCTGGTCATAGATCTGGCGCAGGACCGGAGCCATCTTCTGGCTCACGCGACCCGCCACGATCATGAGGTCGGCCTGGCGCGGCGAGGCGCGGAAAACCTCCATGCCAAAGCGCGCGATGTCATAACGCGGGCCGCCGGTCGCCATCATCTCGATGGCGCAGCAGGCCAGACCGAAGGTGGCGGGCCACAGCGATCCCTTGCGGGCGTAGCCCGCAACCTTCTCCACGGTGGTCAGCAGCACACCGGACGGCAACTTCTCTTCTAGACCCATGGCGTCAGTCCCAATCCAGTCCGCCGCGACGCCATTCGTAGACGTACGGCACGGTGAGGTTGAACAGGAACAACATCATCGCCAGGAAGACGAAAAGCGGCAATTGGTCGAATGCCACTGCCCACGGGTAGAGGAAGACGATCTCGATGTCGAAGATGATGAACATCATCGCCGTGAGGTAGTACTTCACGGGGAAGCGTCCGCCGCCCATGGGCTGAGGCGTGGGGTCGATACCGCATTCGTAGGCGTCGAGCTTGGCCCGGTTGTAGCGCTTCGGGCCGGTAAACGTGGTCAGCGTCACACTGAAGATCGCGAAGCCCGCTGCGAGGAGGCCGAGGACGAGGATCGGCGCGTAGGAACTCACCACACTCCTCCGTACAGGCCCGAAACCTCTTGCGAGCGGTCACGCGGGGGCTCCATGCCCGACGCGGTGGAAGTCTATCTACGGGCTGATGACGTCAGCGTCGGCCCCGGTGCACGGCGACGATGCCCCCCGTCAGGTTCAGCCACTCCACGTCGTGCCAGCCCGCCCGGGCGATCAGGGCCGCCAGATTCGCCTGGTCCGGCCAGGCCCGGATGGACTCGGCGAGGTAGACGTAGGCGTCGGGATTGGACGACGCCCGGCGTGCGATCCCGGGCAGGGCGCCCATGAGATAGCGCGAGTAGATGGTCCGGAAGGGGCCGAAGGCGGGGTGGGAGAACTCGCAGACGACCAGGCGCCCCCCGGGCCGGGTGACCCGGGCCATCTCCGCGAGGGCCCCCTCGGGATCGACGGTGTTGCGCAGGCCGAAGGAGATCGTGACGGCGTCGAAGGTCGCGTCCGCGAAGGGCAGCCTCATGGCGTCACCCGCCACGAAGGCCAGCGCCGGCTCACGTCGCCGCCCCACCGTGAGCATCCCCAGGGAGAAGTCACACGGCACGACCGCTGCCCCCCGGGCGGCCAGGGGGGCACTCGAGGTGCCGGTGCCGGCAGCGAGGTCGAGGATCCGCTCCCCCGGGCGGGGGGCGACCGCGTTGACGACCGCCCGGCGCCAGAGGCGGGTCTGGCCCAGGGCCAGCACGTCATTGGTGAGGTCGTAGCGCTCGGCGACCTCGTCGAACATCGCCGCGACCTCGGTGGGCTGCTTCTCAAGGTCGGCGCGGGACATGGGGAGATCCTCCCAGCGGGGCTGGCGTCCGGCATGCCGGGCCCGATCGTCCGTGAACTTTGGGTAGATAGTGCCCTGGGAGGGCGGAATCCACCCAAAGTTCGCGGGTCCCGCCTTCGGCACTCACGAGCAAGCCCCCCAAGGATCTGCCTCGACGGGCCACCAACGAAGTCGCCGGGTACGGCATGGGGCCGTACCCTCGGCCTGTGGCCATCCCGGTGCTCTCCACGACGGCGGCGCCCCGGGTGAGGACGATGCCCCTCGAGGACCCCGGCCCCCTTCTCGATCGCCTGCCCGACGCTGTCGGCACCGCGTGGGTGCGCGATGGCGATGGCCTGGTGGGCTGGGGCGTTGCCGCCTCCCTCGACGTGACCGGCGATGAGCGCTTCAGCCGCACGCAGCGCTGGTGGGCCGAGTGGTGCCGTCTCGCGGACGTCGACGATCCCCTGAAACTGCCCGGCACCGGTCCGGTGGCGTTCGGATCGTTCACCTTCGATCCCGAGCCGGCCTCGGGTCGCACCTCGCGCATCGTGGTGCCACGCGCGGTGCTCGGACGGCGCGAAGGGCGCGCCTGGCTCACCGTGGTCGACGATCCCGACGACCTACTCCCACCCGATGCCCTGCTCCCCTCGCCTACACGCCCCCCTGCGCCGTCACGCGTCGACTGGGGTCGCGGCACGCGCACTTCGGAAGAGTGGAAGCTGGCGGTCGGCGAGGCCATCGATCGCATCGGCCGCGGCGAGGTCGACAAGGTCGTGCTCGCACGCGACGTCGTCGCCGAGGTGAGCGATGACTTCGATGTGCGCTATCTCCTGCAGCGCCTTGCCGATGCCTATCCCGAGTGCTGGACCTTCCAGGTCGACGACATGGTGGGGGCCACGCCCGAGCTCCTGGTGCGGCGCACCTCCGACACCGTCCTGTCCCGCGTGCTCGCCGGCACGGTGAAGCGTCGCGGCGACGAGAGCGAGGACGCGAGCCTGGCCGAGGCACTGCTCGGCAGCAATAAAGACCTCGAGGAGCATGAGTACGCCGTGCGCTCGGTCGCGCGCGCCCTCGGCCACCACTGCACCGACCTGCGCGTGCCGCAGCGACCCCACGTGCTGCGACTCGCCAATGTCCAGCATCTCGCCACCGACGTCACCGGTCGCCTCGCAGATGGCGCACCCGTCCTCGCCCTCGCCGCCTCACTGCATCCGACGGCGGCGGTGTGCGGCACTCCGACCGAGCGCGCATCCGCGATGATCCGAGAGCTCGAGGGCATGGACCGCGGTCGTTACGCCGGTCCTGTGGGATGGTTCGACAGTCGCGGCGATGGCGAGTTCGGGATCGCGCTCCGTTGCGCCGAGGTCCGTCCTGGATCCCTGCGACTCTTCGCGGGCTGCGGGATCGTGAGCGGCTCCGACCCTGAGGCCGAGCTCGCCGAGTCCCGCGCCAAGTTTGCCCCGATTCGACAGGCACTCGCGTAGTTCCCCGACTCTCACAGAATTCACGGCTCATCCAGTTCCCACCTAGGCTGGGGCCATGAGCGAGAGCGCCGCGCGTATCGAGCGACGACGACGCATCCTCGCCGCCGCACACGAACTCTTCGAAGATGTCGGCGTCGCGGCCACATCGCGCCGTGACGTCGCCGTTACCGCGGACGCGGCCACCCGCTCGGTCCATGCCGTCGCCGACAGCCGCAGCTCGCTCCTCGCCCTCGTCACCGAGGCGCTGCCCTTCCCACCTACTTCGCAGAGACTGCAGGAGCAGGCACAGTCCGCCGAGGCCCGAGGGGAAGCCCTCCAGACGATCCTGGCCGCGGCCCGTGAGGCCTTCGGCGCACCCGCGTCGGTGTGGGATGTCATCGAGCTCCAGGCCACGGCTCTCGCGCCGTTCGATGACCAACTCGCCCAGGTGGTGCGCGAGCGCGTGGCCATGCGCTGGGACGCGGCGCGCACCGTCGTGCGCCAACTCCGCGGCGAGGGTGGCGTCGACTCCACGATCGACGATGACGCAGCGACCCTGCATCTCCTCGCAGTGGGCGCAGGTCTCGCCCTGCTCGACGGCCTGACACCGCGACCGGTCGAGGCCGCGGCGTGGGTGCGCCTCACGTCACGACTGCTCGAGTCCCTGGCGGCGATTGATCCGAGAGGTCGCGACTACGACGGCGCCACGCGTCCCTGGCGCATCCGCGTGGTCGCTCCCGCCACTCCGGCCGCGACCGCCCGCGTGTTGAGGGTCCTCGCCCTCATCGGAGCGGAAGTCATCACGCTCTTCACGCACGCGCAGGACGACGGCACGCAGCTCATCGACCTCATCTGCTCGGCGCCGACCGCGCTCGAGCGCGACGACCTCACGCGCGCCCTCGCGACCGCCGGGCACCGCGTCCTCGCCGCGCCCGGGGTGCCGGAGGACGAGCACGACCTCATCGCCCGCGTTCTCGACGCCGCAGCGGAACTCGTGGAGCATCCGGAGCGCGCACCGCGCGCCGCTGCAGAACTCGTGCTGGCGGATTCGTGGACCGTCGAGCCGGCGACCGAGGGCGACGATGCTGCCAGCGACGTCATGCGCCTGCAGTGGACGCCGGACCACCACGTCGTCCTGCACCGAGATGGCGCTCCTTTCGCCGCCGTCGAGCGGGCCCGCGCTTCGGCGCTGCTCCGGCTGGTCGACGCTGTCGCGAGTGCGCCCGCGGGCGCGGGTGGCTTCGGCTGGGTGGAGTACCTGCGCGATGGCACGCAGGTGGTCATTCGGCTCGCGCGACCCGAGGATGCCGAGGGTGTCGCCGACATGCACGCACGCTCATCCGAGGCGACGCGCTACCAGCGCTACTTCACCCCCCACACGGACTGGCGCGAGGACCAGCTGCGTCGGGTCGCCGGTGGTCACCGCGGCGCGACCCTCGTCGCCGTCAACTGGCGCGGTGACATCGTCGGACTCGGCAATGTCTTCCCCGATCGCCCCGAGGAGACGTCGACCGCGGAGATCGCAGTGATTGTCGAGGATGCATGGCAGGGTCGCGGGCTCGGCGGCCGCCTCCTCCAGCATCTCGTCGATCTCGCACGACGCCAGGGCTTCGACGAGGTCCTCGCGCTCGTGCTCGCGAGCAACACCGGCATGGTGCGTCTCCTCGAGAGACTCGATCTCGACTGGACCCGCGGCACGGACCCCGATCTCGGGGCGTCGATCGTGCGCTTGACCGCTCCGCTCAGCTGAGCGCAGCGTCGACAGCTGACTGCACGGAGCGGATGAGATCTGCTTCATCAGCGCGCGCAGCGCATCGAGCGATGATGACGCGCACCCCCTCCGCGGGTCGCTCCAGTGCACTGCGCAGATCCGTCACAGAGTCGACCGTCGTCACCTCGATGCCCGGCGCGGCCAGGAGAGTGCTCAGGTCCGCTCCATGCGGGGTGCCGAAGACCCGCTCGAAGTCGGCCGCGAACTCCGGCGCCCCTTGCTCGAGGGAGGAGAAGATCCCGCCGCCGTCATTATCGATGACGACGTAGTCGAGGCGCGGTCGCGGCTCGCTCGCCGGTGCGAGGAGCCCGTTGCGGTCATAGATCGCGGTGAGATCGCCGATCAAGGCATACGTCGTCCCGCCCGATCGCGTGAGGGCTGCCCCCCAGGCGGTGGACATCACTCCGTCGATCCCCGACGTGCCGCGATTGCCGATGCAGGTCGCTGCGAGCGACCCGGCGTAGGACGACACGTGCCGCACCGGCCACGACGGACCGACCACGAGCAGGTCATCAGGGCTTGCGTGCTGAGCGACGATGCGCGCGACTGAAGGACCCGAGAGGGATTCCAGATCGAGGGTTTCCGTGACTACGCGTGCCGCGACATCGTCGGCAGTGGCCCAGCGCGCTGCCCACGCGGGATCCGGGATGCCGTCACCGGCCTCGGGCACCGCGTCGACGATCACGCTGGCGGTCCGCAGCGGATCGACACGGCCGAGTCGGGGCGGGACATCCACCGCGATGTGCGCGCGCGCCGCGCGGATCACGGCGGATACCGATCGATGCAGACCCACGCGACCGACCGTGACGACCACATCGGGGATGAGTTCGCGATCGGCGGCACTGCCGAGCAGCAGCGGGCCGTGCCTGAGGGCCAAGGCGTGGGAGGAGAGATTGCCCGAGGGCTCGCTCACGATGGGCCAGCCCAGGGACTCCGCGAGAGCAGCGGCATCCGCGCACACGACCGGGTCGTCGAAGTCACCCGCGATGAGCAGGCCTCGGGTGGCATTAACCCCTGCGGGGAGCAGTGTCGACATGTCTCGGCGCTGCCGCGACGGCTGCAGATCTCGTGCGCGCGCCTGCACCTCGCCGATGGCGTGGGCACCCGTCGCCACCAGCGGTTCACTCAGAGGGAGATTGAGGTGCACCGGCCCAGGCTGGTCGCCGACCGCGAGATCGAGCGCGTCAGCGACCACGCGTCGGAGATCAGACTCGTTGAGGCCCTCGAGATCGAGGCACGCGACCACGTCGTCACCGAAGAGGTCACGCTGGTCGATCGTCTGGTTGGCCCCGCTCCCCCGCATAGCACCGGGGCGATCCGCTGTGACCGCGACGATAGGCACGCCGGAGTACGCCGCTTCGACGATGGCCGGATGAAGGTTGACCGCTGCAGTGCCGGACGTGGTCACGACTGCCACGGGTGCATCCGAGCCGCGCGCGAGGCCGAGTGCGAGGTAGGCCGCACTGCGCTCATCGATCCGCACATGCAGGCGCACGAGCCCGCGGCGCTCGGCATCGGCCAGTGCCAGGGAGATCGGGGCGGACCTGGAGCCTGGCGCAAGCACGACATCGCGCACGCCGCCCGCGACCAGTTCTTCGAGGAGGGCGCGCGCGACCGCCGGGCTGTTCACGTCCCGCAGCCTCTCACGGGAGACGCGCACGCGCTTCCTACCGGGAGGCGATCACCACGGTGTTGGACTTGATCGACCCGTGCGTGAAGTAGGCGTGGACCTTCTTGCCCGTGGCACGAGACCACTCGAAGGTGCCGTCCGCGGCTACCGTCCGCACCCCGGTCCCCGCGGTGAAGGTGGTCTGCCCGGGAAACCGCACCCACGGCGTCACCTGCTCACCCACCAAGCCGGTCGTGGTCCCCGTCACCCGCACGACGCGGGTGTCCGCTGCGTCCCGCGACGCGGTGATCACAATCGACGGCTTCGGCGTTGCCCTCGGCGTCACCGCATTTGACGGGGCGGAATCAGACCCCCAGCCCGCACCATTCAACGCACGCACCGTGAACGTGTACGACGTGCCGTTCGTCAAGCCCGACACCGTGCACGTGAGCGCGGGCGCAGACACCAGACACGAGCGCCCACCCGGAGCAGACGTCACCTGATAGGTCGACATCGGATACGACCCCGAGTCCGACGGTGCCATCCACGACACCGACGCCGACGCATCCCCCGCCACCGCCGTCAACCCGGTGGGCGCACCCGGCGGATACACGGGCGGGGGGGGAGGGGGAGGAGGGCTGGTCATCACCCGGTTACCGGTACCGGAGAAGGACACCGCGACGAACAGGCCGCCCCCGTAGGCCACCGAGGACCAGTCGTTGTCAGCGGCGGGGGTTCGGCTAGTCCAGATGATGCCGTCCGGGGAGGTCATTACCCGGTCACCGATACCGGAGAAGGACACCGCGACAAACAGGCCGCCCCCGTACGTCACCTCGTTCCAGACGTTGTCAGCGGCAGAAGCCCGGCTGGTCCAGGTGATGCCGTCCGGGGAGGTCATCACCTGGTTACCGGTGCCGTAGCCGGCCACCGCGACGAACAGGCCGCCCCCGTAGGTCACCGAGGACCAGTCGTTGTCAGTGGGGGAGGTTCGGCTGGTCCAGGTGATGCCGTCCGGGGAGGTCATCACCCGGCTACCGATGCCGTCGCCGGATACCGCCACGAACAGGCCGTTGCCGTAGGTCACCGAGCTCCAGAAGTTATCAGCGGCGGAGGTTCGGATGGTCCAGGTGATGCCGTCCGGGGAGGTCATCACCCGGTTACCTGTGCCGGAGGCGGCCACCGCGACGAACAAGCCGTTGCCGTAGGTCACCGAGATCCAGTCGTTGTCAGCGGGGGAGGTTCGGCTGGTCCAGGTGATGCCATCCGGGGAGGTCATCACCCGGTTGCCGGCACCGGAGTAGGACACCGCGACGAACAGGCCGCCCCCGTAGGTCACCGAGATCCAGCCGTTGTCAGCGGGGGAGGTTCGGCTGGTCCAGGTGATGCCGTCCGGGGAGGTCATCACCCGGTTACCGGTGCCGGAGGCGGCCACCGCGACGAACAGGCCGTTGCCGTAGGTCACCGAGAGCCAGGCGTTGTCAGCGGCAGAAGTCTGGCTGGTCCAGTCAAACCCTGCCGGTGCAGCCACTGCGACCGACGATGCGCCCAGCGGCACGAGCACCATCGTCACGAGAACAAGGCTGCCGAGGACAGCGCGTAGGCGTGCGGTCGGCACCGCGGCGCGGGACTGGCCGAATGCGGGCTGAAGAGACATCGACGACCGTCGCACGAAAGACCTTCCCTCGGGAACCAGCGACGGGGGGAGGTCCGGCGGGGCTCTGTTGACCCACATTTGACCACAGTGCTCGCAGAGGGGCAGGACAGTCAGCTCGCGGGGCCGGCGGCAGCGCGCTCGGGCACCCGGATCGCTCGCCTTCTATGCGTCGAGGGCTTCGACGAGTCCGGCACCGCCGGACTCCCACGCATCGACAAGACGCTGACGCCACCATCGCGCGCGCTGGTCGCCGACGAGATCACGCGCGGCCATGAGCGCGTCAAGGTCAGGTGCCACTCGCTCGACGGGCATGTGACCCTGGAAAGGCACCAGCGGTGGGGCGATGACATCGCGCGCGAGCAGCGTGCCGGTGCCCAGGCCACACGCGGGCGGATCACCCGTGAGCGCAGCGGCGAGTGCGAGTCCGCTCACCAGCCCTACGGCCGAGTCGAGGGAGCCGCTCACCACGACGGGGCCGCCCCAGGATCGAGCCAACTCCAGCGCCGCGGCCACACCGCCGAGAGGCGCAGCCTTGAGGATGACGATGTCGGCGGCCTCGAAGGCGCGCGGATCGCCGAAGCGCACCGACTCGTCGAGGGCGATGGGCAGGTCGATGACGCGCCGGAGGATCAGCGTCTCATCGACTGTCGCGCACGGCTGCTCGACGTACTCGATGCCGTAGGCCCCGAGGCGGCCGAGTGCGCGCGCCGCGTCATCGGCAGACCAACCGCCATTGGCATCGAGGCGGATGCTGGCGGTGCCACCACCCTCGGATGCGAGCGCGCTGTCAGCAGCATCGCGGATGGCTGCCACCCGCGCCTCGTCGTCGGCGAGCACCTCGCCCATGGCCGCGACCTTGACCTTGATGGTCGTGCACCCGTGCTCCAGCACCGCCTGGCGCGCCAGCGCAGCCGCATCCTGAGCGGAGACGGCCGGGATGATGGCGTTGACCGGCACAATCTCGCGGCGCGGCTCGGGCCAGGTGCCGAACGCCGCCTCCACAGCCGAGGCCAGCCAGAGCGCGCATCCCCGCGGCGCATAGTCGTCGAAGGGCGCGAAGTCGCCCCATCCGCTCGGACCGCGGATGAGTAGACCCTCGCGCACGTCGATGCCGCGGAAGCGACGCGTGAGCGGCAGCGCATAGGGGACGGCATCGCGCAGGATGTCGGAGAGTGTGACGTCCACGTCGATCAGGGGCGGCGCGGGAACTTAGCGAAGTCGGGTGAGCGGCGCTGGGCGTAGGCATCGCGGCCTTCCTGCGCTTCCTCCGTCATGTAGAAGAGCAGAGTGGCGTCACCCGCGAGTTGCTGCACTCCGGCGAGACCATCGTCGGCGGCGTTGTGCGAAGCCTTGAGCATGCGCAGCGCCAGCGGGGAGAGCGCCAGCATCTGCTGAGCCCAGTCCACGGTCTCGCGCTCGAGATCGGCGAGCGGAACGACGGAGTTGACCAGCCCCCAGTCGTAGGCCTGCTCCGCGCCGTACTGCCGGCAGAGCATCCAGACCTCGCGCGAGCGCTTCATCCCGATCGTGCGCGCCAGCAGGCCCGAGCCGTAGCCACCGTCGAAGGAGCCGACCTTGGGTCCGGTCTGCCCGAAGCGCGCATTGGATGCGGCAATCGACAGATCGCAGACGACATGCAACACGTGGCCACCGCCGACGGCGTAGCCCGCGATCATGGCGACGACCGGCTTGGGCGTGCGACGGATCTGGATCTGCAGGTCGAGGACATTGAGCCGCCCGATGCCCTTCTTGGCGACGTCATCGTCCCCGATGTAGCCGTCGTCGCCGCGGATCATCTGATCGCCGCCGCTGCAGAAGGCCCAGTCGCCCTGGCCGGTGAGGATGATGACGCCGATGCTGTCGTCATCGCGCGCCTCATTGAGGGCGTCGGAGATCTCGAAGAGCGTCTGGGGTCGGAAGGCGTTGCGCTTGTGCGGGCGATCGATGGTGATCTTGGCGATACCGGCTGCATCGCCCGTCGAGTGCTCGTAGCGGATATCGCCGTAGTCCCCGACGCTCACCCACTCGCACGCGGGCACGATGCTCGAGTAGCCCGGGTCCGTGAAGGCGGGGGATCCCTCGGCCACGACGGGCGGCAGGGGATATCGGTTGCGGGAATCGAACTCCTGCGCCACCGGTGACTCCTTCGTGTGGGCCGGTGGGGATCACCGGTAGCACCAAACCTAGTCAGGCCTACTCTCGTCCGCATGGCGGCACTCCCTCTGCGTGCGGTCGACGTGCCCCCCGGCCCTGCCGGGATCGAGGCGGCACGCGCGGCCCTCGCGGCACGCATGGAGGGCGACGGCGCCCCCTTCACGCTGCTCCCGGTGCCGTCACGGCATGTGAGTGAGGACTACGCGCGGATGGTGCGTGCCTGCGTCCGCCCCGATGAGCCTGTCGAAGACGACGACACCGCCTTGGTCGCCGCGACCAGCGGCTCGACCGGCGCGCCCCGCGGGGTCCTCGTGACGCGCGCCAATCTGCGTGCCGCCGTGGAGGCCTCCTGGGCGCACATCCCCGGACTGCGCGCGTGCTCGTGGGTCCTGGCCCTGCCGGTGACCTCGATCGGCGGATTCGGCGCCATCGTCCGCGCTCACCTCGCCGGGACCTCCCTGCACGCGCTGTCGTCGGTGGGCGGTGCCGCTGCCTTCCGCGTCGACGATCTCCTCACCCTGCGCGTCGAGGAGCCCTTCGCGATCTCCATCGTGCCCACGCAGCTGGCCGACATCCTCGCCTCGCCCGAGGCCACCGCATGGCTGACGCGAGCGACCACCGTGCTTGTCGGCGCTGCCGCCACACCCGACGACCTCGCCGAGCGTGCGCGCGAGGCAGGCATCCGTCTCGTGACGACGTACGGCATGACCGAGACCACGGGGGGCTGTGTGTACGACGGCGTCCCCCTCCCCGGGACTCGCATCGAGCTTGATGGAGACACCCAGCGCATCGACGTCGTCGGGACGCAGGTCGCCGCGGGATACCGGGGAGACGACGGGGAGTCCCCGGAGTTCAGCGGTGCGGGCAGCGAGCGTCGATTCCGCACCGCCGATCACGGTGACTGGGTGGATGGCCGCCTGCGCATCGCGGGGCGCATCGACGACGTCGTCGCCGTGCACGGGGTCAACGTCGCACTCGGCGCGGTCGAGGCCATCGTCCTCAGCGAGCTGGGTGTCCGCGAAGCCGCCGTCGTCGCGATCCCGGATCCACGCCAGGGCCATCGCCTCGTCGCCTACGTCGTCATGGAGGACCCCGCAGGCCTCACCGCCATCGCACCGCTCGTCGCCGAGCGACTGGGAGGCGCGGCGCGACCCGAGGTCGTGCCTGTCTCAAGCCTGCCGATGCTGCCGAGTGGCAAGATCGACCGACTTGGCCTGCGCGCACTCGCGCGGGCCGACTGATCGGGAGGTCGGATGGCCACGGCACGCGAGTGGTTCGAGGGCGCGCGCCCGCGCACGCTCGGCGCCGCCATCGCTCCCATCGCCGTGGGCACTGGCGCGGCCGCCACCATCGGCGCGGTCCAGCCCGTGCGAGCTGGCCTCGCGCTGATCGTCATGCTCGCCGCGCAGATCGGCGCCAACTACGCCAACGACTACAGCGACGGCATCCGCGGCACCGACACGGAGCGTGTCGGACCGGTGCGACTCGTGGGGCAGGGACTCGCCGCTCCGGCGCGCGTGCGCCTCGCGGCACTGGCAAGCCTGCTCGTCTCCGCTGCGGCCGGCCTCATCTTGGTCGCGCTCATCGGACAGTGGTGGCTGCTCGCCGTCGGCGGCGTGGCACTCCTCGCAGCCTGGCTCTACACCGGCGGCCCCAAGCCCTACGGCTACTTCGGGCTCGGTGAGGTCTTCGTCTTCGCGTTCTTCGGTGTCGTGCCCGTCGTCGGCACGGCGTATGTCCAGGCACTCACCATCCCCGCAGCGGCCTGGGTCGCCTCGATCGGAGTGGGAGCGCTCACCTGCGCCGTGCTCGTCGCCAACAACCTGCGCGATATCCCCACCGATGCCGCGGTCGGCAAGCGCACGCTCGCCGTGCGGATGGGTGATCGGGCCACGCGGGTGGGCTACGTCGTACTCGTCATCTCGGCCTTTGCTGTCATCCCGCCGATCGCACTACCGGGTGGGCTCGGACTGGCCTTCGCGTGGCTCGGCATCGTCTCCGCTGCCCTGGCGATCCGCCCCGTCATCGCGGTGACCACCGGCGCCGCCGGGCGCGCTCTCGTCCCGGTCCTGCAAGCCAGCGGACTCCTCGTGCTGGTCTACGGACTCCTGCTCGGGGCGGGCCTCGCCCTGTCCTGAGGGGACCGGCTGTCCTGAGGGGACCGGCTCGTCATCGAAGTCCTCGGCCACCTTGCTGCGCTCGATGCGCTCGTCGATGCGACGGAAGACGCCTGAGAGTCCCGCGCTCGCCTTGTCGCGCGTGCGATCCAGGACGATGAAACTGATCGCTCCGGAGATGACGAGCGCCACGGCGACCGCGAGGAGCCCCCGCATAGGGGTGACCACCTGGATGAGCAGCCACACCGCCGCAAGGAGGGCCACCCGCAGGCCCGTGTAGACCGCGATGCCGCGCATCCCTCCACGTTATCTGCGCTGCCGCACGGCGGGCACGCTCGGGGGCAGAGGCGTGATCGCGCGGTGCGAGTGGCGGGGGGTTATCGTGGTCGCGGGAGGTGAGCATGCTCAGAGTCGTCGCGGTCCTGCTGGGACTGGCCGTCTACATCTGGTTCATTGTCGATGTCTTGCGCACCTCCGGTGCGAGCATCCGGACCCTCCCGAAGTACGTCTGGCTGCTTATCGTCGTGCTCATCCCGCTCCTGGGCGGGGTGCTGTGGCTCCTGGGCGGCCGGCCACGCGGACAGGGCCGTCGGCGCAAGCGCGGGCCCGTCGCCCCCGACGACGACCCGGCCTTCCTGCGCCAACTCGATGACGACGCCTGGAGCGAGCGCATGAAGCGCCGCCGCGGCGAGGCCGACGAGCAGCCGTCGACCTAGAGACCGGCGTACGAATGCAGGCTGTTGACGAAGATGTTGACGCCGAAGTAGTTGATGAGGAACGACACGAAGCCCAGGATCGAGATGTACGCCGCCCGCCGCCCGCGCCAGCCCGCCGTCGATCGGGCGTGAAGGTAGCCGGCGTAGATCACCCAGGTGATGAAGGCCCACGTCTCCTTGGGGTCCCAGCCCCAGTAGCGACCCCAGGCATTCTCCGCCCAGATCGCGCCGCTGATCACCGCGAAGGTCCACAGCGGAAAAGCGAAGGCGAGAATCCGGTAAGCGAGGGTGTCCAGGCGAGCAGCATCGGGCAGTGACGCCACGATGCCCGTCACACGACCCTTGCGCTCCGCGCGTTCGCGCCAGAGGTAGAGGCCGGAGATTGCCGCTGCCACGGTGAAGGCACCGCCGCAGATGATGGCGGAGGCGACGTGGATGACCAGCCACCAGGACTTCAGTGCGGGCACGAGCTGGGCTGCCTCGGTGTAGAGCACGGTGACGGCGAGGCCGAGGCTGAGCAGGGCGAGGAAGACGACGGGAAGTCCCAGCCAGCGGATGTCACGGCGCAGGGACACGACCAGGAACACGGCGAGGATGCCAAAGGTCCAAGCGAGCGAGAACTCGTACATGTTGCCCCACGGCACGCGTCCCGCCCAGATGCCGCGGAGCACCAGGCCTACGAGGAGCAGGCCGGTGGCGAGCCAGGTGAGGGCCATGGCGATGTTGCCGACCCGGCTTCCCGGGGCGAGGCCCTCGGCGGCGTCCGCAGGCGCCGGGGACTCATGCCCGCCCCCGCCCGCCGTCACGAGCTCAGGGGTGATGACCCGCTGACCGCGCGCCGCGAAGCTGATGGCAAAGGCGATGAGGGCGACGATGAGCAGGAACATCGAGGAGTAGACCGCGAGGTTGCTCCATTCGGCGAGCGATGCCGATGTCATGACCTGCCACTCCCTTCGTCGAGGGCGTCGACCACGGCGTCCACTTCGGGCGCGAGATCTGCCTCGTCACTGCGGGCAAGACCTGCGACCGTGACCACCGTAACCCCCGCCGCGGATTCACTCGCGCGGACCCATACCCGGCGGCGCTGGATGAAGAGCGACATCATGAGCCCGACCAGCGCCACGACAGCTGCGGCAAGTGCGGGCTCCTTGCCCGGATCGTGCGCGATCTGGAAGGACGCCCACCGGATGAGGCCGACGAACTCCACCGTGCCGTTGCCTCCCGGGAGCTCCCACGTCTCGCCGGGCCGCAGTGCCTCGATGCCGAGCTGGGTCATGCCCTCGGTGTCGAGCGCGTAAATGCTCTGGGGTACGCCGGAGTCGAGTCCCAGGTCACCGGCCCAGGCAGAGAGGAAGACCGCCGGATCGTCAGCCTCGGGGAAGGTGGAGTGCGGTCCGCGCACGTCGTCGACCGCGGCAGTCGGGAGGAAGAGTGCCTCGATGCCGATGGACGGCGTGGCATCCGGGGCCTTGAGTACGCCGGTCGAGGTCAGGTTGCCGTCCTGCGGCAGGAAGACCACGCCCTCGTCGTGGACGACCCGGCCGAGGGCGTCGGTGAGGCGCAGCTCCGGCGCGTAACCGTGTCCGACGAGGAAGACCTTCGCGCCGTCGATGCTGAGTGGCTCATTGACGCGCACGATCGCGGGCTCCGCAGGCTCACCCGGTGCCGGCCACAGCGTGAGATCGGCCTCGAAGAGGCGCGGTGCTCCCCTTTGAGCCTCACTGCGCTCGAACTCCACCCGGAAGTCCTCGAGGGTGAAGGCGAAGGGGGGTAGCGACGCGGGATCCACGAGACGACCGCCACCCCAGGCGTCGTACTGGGTCAGGGTGTCGGAGAAGCCGCTGCCCTCGCGCACGATGACATTGCCACGCCAGCCGAAGAGCGCGCCGTAGCCCACGGCGATGAGCAGGGCGATGAGTGACGCGTGGAAGAGCAGGTTGCCTGTCTCGCGCCAGTAGCCCTTCTCGGCCGAGACCCAGCCATCGCCGCGAGCGACGCGCCAGCGCCGCTTCTTGAGGTCGTCGTAGGCGCGGTCCAGGATCACGTCGGCCGGCGCGGTGGAGTCAAGTGACCGGTGCTCGGGCATCCGATCCAGCCGCCGGGGGGCTGCCGGAGGCGCACTTCGCAGCGCGCGCCAGTGCTGGCGGGTCCGGGGCAGGACACAGCCGATGACGGAGACGAAGAGCAGGAGATAGATCGCGGCAAACCACGGGGCGGCGTAGACATCGAAGAACCCGAGGCGGTCGAGGATGGGGCCCCACGTCGGGTTGCCCTCGATCCACTCGGTGACCCGGATGGGGTCAAGGCCTCGTTGCGGGAGCACGGAGCCGGGGATCGCAGCAATCGCGAGGAGGAAGAGCAGGAGCAGCGCGATGCGCATGCTCGTGAGCTGGCGCCAGCACCACCGGGCGAAGCCGACCGCGTCGAGCGGCGGCGGGGCCGCGGGCTCGGCGGGGGGCAGGTCGGTAGTGGTGGTCATATCCCTATCCAGTCTGCCCCGGGAGTGCCGAGCGCGCGCTCCCAGGTGGCCTAGATCGGCGTCTCGAAGCCCGGCACGAGCGTGCGCATCCAGATCGTGATCGAGTCCCATACGCCGGTGACGAGCAGGATGCCGATCGCCACGAGAAGGCCCCCGCCGATGCGCATGATGAGCACGTAGTGCCGGCGCACCCATGCGAGCGTGCCGGCAGCCTGGCGGAAGAGCAGCCCGAGCAGGATGAAGGGCAGCCCCAGGCCGAGGCAGTAGACCATGGACAACAGTGCACCGCGTGCTGCGCTCGCCTCCGTGAAGGCCAGGCTCTGCACCGCCGTGAGCGCCGGACCGATGCACGGGGTCCAGCCCAGGCCGAAGAGGACGCCGAGCACGGGGGCGCCCCACACGCTGTAACTCGGCATGCGGTGCATGCGCCACTCGCGCTGCATGCCCGGCAGGACTCCCATGAAGGACAGGCCCATGAGGATGACGATCACACCCAGGACGCGGCTGATGACCGCCTGATACTCCAGCAGCAGCGAGCCCAGGCCGCCGAAGAGCAGTCCGTAGGACACGAAGACCACGGAGAACCCGAGGACGAAGAGCACGCTGCCCAGCAGAACGCGGCTCTTCACCGCCACGGTCGTGGTGCCTTCCCGCTCCTCCCCCGCGATCTCAGCGCCGGTGAGACCGGTGACGTAGGAGAGGTAGCCCGGTGCGAGGGGCAGGACGCACGGACTGGCAAAGGAGACGATCCCGGCCGCGAAGGCCAGGAGCATGGCGAGCAGCAGGCTGCCACTCGCCACGGTCTCCGCGATGCCCACGTCAGCAGCCTACGACTTCGCGACGTCCTCGATGAGAGCCGTCAGCGTCGCTTCGGTGACGCGGCCCAGGATGCGGCCGGCCACTCGGCCTTCGCGATCGACGACCAGGGTCGAGGGGATCGCCTGCGGTGGCAGTGTGTCACTGAAGAGGAGCTGGAGCCGGCCGTCGGCATCGATCACGTTGGGGTAGGTGATGTCGTACGACTCGATGAACGCCCGGGCCGCCTCGACGGTGTCTCGTGTGTCGAGACCCACGAACTGCACGCCGTCGTCGCGCACGTTGCGCCAGACGGCCTCAAGCTCGGGGGCCTCGGCGCGACAGGGGGCGCACCAGGACGCCCAGACATTGAGTACGACGACCTCGCCGATGTGGTCACGCAGCCGGAACTCTCCGCCCTCGAGGGTGGGCCCGACCAGATCGGGCGCGGGGCCGCGCTCCTCGGGAGCGATGAGCACGATCGAGCCATCGCCAGCGACGAACGCCGTCCCGTCACCCTCGTCGCCGCTCGCGCCCGCGGAGCCGCAGGCGGTGATGAGGAGGACCGCGGCCAGCGCGGGGATCAGTCGTCGCATACGTCGATCGTCACACGACGGCAGAAGTCAGGCACCCCGGCCCTTGGCTCCGGGCAGCAAATCGGCCGCGGGCTCGGAATAGGCGACGGACGCCAGGCGATCGCCGTCGAACTCGAAGGATGTGAGTGACGCGAGGGAGCATTCGCGCTTGCGGGGGTCGTGCCACAGGCGCTTGTCCTCGGCGTGCAGACGGGCGATCCAGATCGGGAGCTGGTGGCTCACGATGACGGTCTCGCGCCCACGGCTCTGGTCGCGCGCATCGTGGATCGCCTCCGTCATGCGATCGGCGAGGTCGACATAGGGCTCGCCCCAGGACGGCGTAAGGGGATTCCACAGGTGTCGCCACGCGCGCGGCTGTCGCAGGACACCATCGCCCACGCCCACGCGCTGACCCTCGAAGACGTTGCCGGCCTCGATGACCCGCGGGTCGGTCACGATCTCGAGCCCGTGCACCGCGGCGATGGGAGATGCCGTCTCCTGCGCCCGGTCCAGGGGCGAGGCGACCACCCGAGCGATATCGCGACCGGACAGGGCCTCGGCAGCACGATCGGCCATCGCACGACCGCGATCGGAGAGGTGGTAGTCCGGGAGGCGCCCGTAGAGGACGCCCTCCGGATTGTGCACCTCGCCGTGACGCAGCACGTGCACGACCGTGCGGTCGCTCTGGCTCGTCATCTCAGGGCTCAGGTCGCCTTGCGGCGCGCGGCCGCACGGCGACGACTCGGACGCCAGGAGGACTCCCCGGCCTCGAGTGCCGCGAGGCGCAGCTCCTCACCATGGGCCGCGAGGGCTTCGGCGAGCGAGACGGCGGTGGGGTCCTCGGCGAGCACATCGACGCGCAGGCCATGCTCCTCCGCGGTCTTGGCCGTCTGCGGCCCGATGCAGGCGATGATCGTCGTGGTGTGCGGCTTGCCCGCGATGCCCACGAGATTGCGCACCGTGCTGCTCGAGGTGAAGAGCGCGGCATCGAAGCCACCTGACTTGATGGCCTCGCGCGTCTCGGCGGGCGGCGGCGCAGCGCGCACGGTCCGGTACGCCGTGACGTCCTCGACCTCCCAGCCGAGCTCCGCGAGACCGGCGGCCAGGGTCTCCGTGGCAATGTCGGCGCGCGGGAGGAAGACGCGGTTGATGGGATCGATCAGCTCGTCGTACGGCGGCCACTCCTCGAGGAGCGCCTGCGTGGACGTCTCGCCCACCGGCACGAGGTCGGGCTGCACGCCAAAGGCCACGAGCGCCCTCGCCGTGTCGGCCCCGACCGCCGCGACCTTGAGTCCGGCGAAGGAGCGGGCGTCGAGGCCGTACTGCTCGAGCTTCTCGCGCACCGCGCGCACGGCGTTGACACTCGTGAAGCCGATCCACTCGTAGCGGCCCGAGACGAGGCCGTGCACGGCCCGATCCATCTGCTGGGGCGTGCGCGGGGGCTCGACACTGATGGTCGACACCTCGACCGGGATCGCACCGAAGCGGACGAGTCGATCGAGCAGGTCGTCGGCGCGGTCCTGGGTCCGCGGCACGAGCACGCGCCAGCCGAAGAGCGGCTTGACGTCGAACCACGCCATCCGCTCACGCTGGGTGACGACCTCGCCGACCACGACCACGCCGGGTCCAGCCTGCTTCGCGACCTTGACATCGTTGGCGACGTCATCGAGCGTCGTGATGATCGAGCGCTGCTCCACGGTCGTGCCGCCGCGCGTGATGATCATGGGGGTATCCCCCGGACGCCCGGCAGTCACGAGGGCCTTGGCGATCGCCGGTGCGGCGTCGGCACCGTCGGGCACGACGACCGTCACGCGATCGCGTGCGAGCGGGGTCCAGTCGACATCGGGATCCGAGGCGCTCACGACGTGGACCTCGCGGCTGCGGCGGCCGGTGAGTCCCAGGCCGGCGTAGGCGGGCACGGCCACGGCCGTGCTCACGCCGGGGGCGATCTCGAAGGGGACCTTGGCCTTGCGCAGTGCTGCCGACTCCACAGCGAGGGATCCATCGAGCACGGGATCGCCGGCGAGCAGGCGCACGGTGCGCAGGCCGTCGCGCGCTGAATCGATCACGAGCTTGGCGCGGCCCGCGTGATCCAGGGGAAGGCCCTTGGCGTCGACGGCAGCCACGAGCTCGGCATCGTCGCGGACGAAGCCGCGCGCGATGTCGACGGCATCGAAGTCGGCGACGACGCGCTCGGCCGTGCGGAGGAGCTCGGCGGCACGCAGCGTCAGGAGTTCGGGGTCGCCCGGGCCGGCCGCGACGAGGGCGACGGGGCCGAGCTTCTTCTTCGTACGGGTTGCGCTCACGGGGAACCTTCGGATCGTGGGAGGTGGGTGGTCTGCGGATGGGCGGGAGCGACTATGCGCTCACCGCCCCGGGTTCGTGCGCTGCTTGGCGTTGCCGGAAGGCCAGGATCTGCAATTCGACGCCGACATCGATCGCGCGGACCTCGACTCCCGGAGGGACCGAGAGGAAGCGAGGCGCGAAGCTGAGAATGTGCGTGATGCCGGCAGCAACAAGGCGATCGCACGCATCCTGGGCAGCGCCACCCGGCGTAGCGATGACTCCGATCTGCGCGCTGGCCGCGACCTGCGCGAGGTCGGCGAGGGGACGCACGGTGAGCGACGCGTCCCCGCACGGCACCTCGCGGCCGATGACACCGGGATCGACGTCGATGAGGCCGACGATCCGGAAGCCTCCGCCCGCGAACCCGCGGTAGGTCGCGAGCGCATGCCCGAGATTGCCGAGGCCGACGATGACCACGCTCAGCGGCTCATGCACTCCGAGCCAGCCGGCGATGCTGCGGTGGAGGAAGTCGACGTCGTAGCCCACACCGCGCGTGCCGAAGGAGCCGAGGTGGGACAGGTCCTTGCGCAGCTTCGCGCTCGTCACCCCGCTGCGCTCGGCCAACTCGGCCGAGGAGACCGTGGCGACACCGGAGGCGCGGAGACGGTCGAGGACATGGAGGTACACCGGGAGTCGCTCCACGGTGGCCGTGGGCACCTCGTCACGAGCGCGCGAGGGCGCGATATGAAGGGACACGGTGAGACCTACCTGGCGGTACAGGCGCGGCGGGTAGCCGGCGGGTGAGCCCCCAGGGTAGGCGCTTGTGAACGCCGGATACAAACCTCAACGGACGTTGCCGTCCGACTATCGGTGTCTATGCGGTCGTGACCGCCTGCCGGAGGCGCCCCGCGTCCACGCGCCAGAAGTCGTGGACCACCCCATCCACGAGGACCACGGGGATCTGCTCGGCGTAGCGATCGGCAAGCTCGGGATCGTCGAGGATCGAGACCTCCCCCCAGGCAACCCCGGTCTCGTCGCACACGGCCGCCACGATCGCCCTCGCGTCATCGCACAGGTGGCAACCCGGCTTGCCCACGAGGATCACGCGCTCATCTGCCATCCCCCTAGTCTGGCCGAATGGTCCGTCGCTCGCCCGTGCTGCCGGCCTACCGCCATGCCGGCGAGGCGGCAGCGGCTGCGGCCGAGGTCATGCCCGAGGGCGGTGCTCCGGTCGATCCGACCGCCGCGGCGTTCTTCGATGTCGACAACACCATCATGCGCGGGGCGAGCATCTTCCACTTCGCGGTGGGCCTGGCGCGCCGACGCTTCTTCGATGCCCGACAGGTCGTGGACTTCGGCCGCCGCCAGCTCCGCTTCGTCCTCAGCGGCTCGGAGGACCTCGAGGACATGGCCTCGGCCACCGCGTCGGCACTGTCCTTCGTCGCGGGGCGCCGCGTGGATGAGCTCGTGGACCTCGGCGAGCAGATCTTCGACGAGGAGATGTCGGACAAGCTGATCCCCGGCACCCTGGCGCTCGCGCAGGAGCACCTCGACGCGGGCCAGCGGGTGTGGCTGGTCACGGCGACGCCGGTCGAGCTGGCCACCATCATCGCCAAGCACCTGGGCCTCACGGGCGCGCTCGGCACGGTGGCCGAGGTGCGCGGCGGCGTCTACACCGGGCGACTGGTGGGAGCGCCCCTCCACGGCCTTGCCAAGGCCGAGGCCGTGCGGGCCATTGCCGACCGCGAGCGGCTCGATCTCTCGCGCTGCTCGGCGTACTCCGACTCAGCCAATGACATCCCCATGCTGTCGCTCGTCGGACACCCGGTCGCTGTCAACCCCGACGTGCTCCTGCGCGCACACGCGCGAGACAACGACTGGCCGATTCTGGACTTCCGTCGCCGCGCGCAGGCACGTCGTGCCGCGGTCCCTGCACTCGCGGCCACCGCGGGAGTAGGCCTGGGCGTCGCCGCCGGCTACGCCGTGGGCAGACTCGTTCGCCGCTAAGGGACTAGAAGGCTGAGGAATCAGAAGGTCGACTCGCGCTGGACGAGGAGTCGGTAGAGCGACTGCTGGATGCGCTCGCGCACGGCGTCGGTGAGCTCGAGGACGGCCATCGGATCATCGGCGTCCTCGGCGAGGTCCTCCGTGTGCACCGGCTCGCCGAATTCGATGATCCAGCGGCTCGGCAGCGGCACCATCCCGAGCGGGCCGAGCCACGGGAAGGTCGGCGTCATCGGGAAGTACGGCAGGCCCAGCAGGCGCGCGAGTGGGGCGATGTTGCCGAGCATGGGATAGGTCTCCTCGGCGCCCACGATCGCCGTGGGGATGATGGGTACGCCGGTCCGCAGCGCGGCCGAGACGAAGCCCCCACGCCCGAAGCGCTGCAGCTTGTAGCGCTCACTGAAGGGCTTCCCGACCCCCTTGAAGCCCTCGGGCCAGACACCCACGAGCTCGCCACCCGCGAGGAGTCGCTCGGCATCGGGCATGCAGGCGAGCGTGTGCCCGGCCTTGCGTGCGAGCGCGGCGAGGAAGGGCGTCTGGAAGACCAGGTCGGCACCCAGCATGCGCAGGTGGCGCTGAGCCGGGTGGTGGTCATAGAGCGCGACCTGCGTCATCAGCGAATCGAGTGCGATGGTGCCCGAGTGGTTGGCGACGATGAGCGCGCCGCCCGTCGATGGGACCCGGTCGATACCGCGCACCTCCACGCGGAACCACCGCTCGAAGAGGGGTCGCAGCGGCGGGATGAGCACGTGGTCGGTCAGGTCGGCATCGAAGCCGAAGTCGTCGACCGTGTAGTCACCGGTGAGCCGACGGCGTAGGAAGTCGAGGAAGCCCGCGCCCTCGTCGACGTCGGCGCGCGGAGCTCGATGACCCTCGGGGTCGAGCGGGATGATCCGGGCGTCAGGCATGCGCGGCCCCCCGAGACGACAGCAGGCTGGCGGCACCGTCGAGGATGCCGTTGACGAAGCCGGGACGCAGGTCATGGCCCGCGAGGAACTCATCGAATGCCGCCGACGTCGACCGCTTGGCGGTGAAGCCGAGTTCGCGCTGGGCGCGACCGGTGTCGATGGCGCGCCCGTAGGTGAGGAAGCGGACCTGCTCCGCGGAGAAGTCGACCAGCCGAGTGGGGGCCAGAGCCCGGCCCACGACCCCGAGCATGCCCGCCGGGACGGAGATGGTGGGGCGTCCCGTGCGGCGCACCGCCTGCGAAAGCGCCAGGACGCCGTCGCCGGCGATGTTGAAGACACCCGTGACTGCACCGGTTACGGCCCGATGCAGCGCGGTGATGGCGTCGTCCTCGTGGATGAATTGCAGGCGCGCATCGAAGCCCATCACCGTGGGGATGAGCGGCAGGGTGAAGTACGCCGTCATGGCGGTCTCGACGCGCGGCCCGATGACATTGGCGAGGCGCAGGATGGACACATCGACATCAGGGCGCCGACGTGCGAAGCCACGCACGTAGCCCTCGACCTCGACGGAGTCCTTGGCCCACCCCGAAGTCGGCGGATGCTTCGGTGACATGCCCTCGGTGAAGAGCGCGGGGTCGCGGGGCCCCGCGCCGTAGACGGACGAGGTGGACTTCACGACGAGGCGGCTGACCGACTCCGACTTCTGGCAGGCGGCGAGGAGCTGCATCGTGCCGATGACGTTGATGTCCTTCATCGCGGTGCGGCCGCCCGCCTGCTGCGACGTGGCGATGACGCCCATGTGCACGACCGTGTCGACCTCGGCCGAGGCGAGGACGCGCCCGATGACGGGGTTGCGGATATCCGCTCGGATGAACTCGGCCCCGAGTAGGGGGCGCCGCGGGGGTACGACGTCGACGCCGACCACCCGATCGACCGAAGAGTCGCGGACGAGGGCTCGAACCATGAGGCCACCGAGGTGGCGGGCAGCGCCCGTGACGAGCACGACGCGACCCATGGCCAGCTACTTCTTGTTGCGGCGCTGGACGCGCGTGCGCTTAAGCAGCTTGCGGTGCTTCTTCTTGGCCATGCGCTTGCGGCGCTTCTTGACCACCGAGCCCATCGAATACCTCATTCAGTCCGCGAAGATCCCGGCGCACTCCCGGGAGGCTTGACACTATCCGATCGGCTCGGGGCTGCCGCAGGCGGCGTAGCCCGCAGGGCCGGCGAAGCCGCTGCGCTCAGCCGGCCTCGATGTAGGAGGTGCGCAGGTAGTCATGGACCGCCTGCTCAGGCACGCGGAAGGAACGGCCCACGCGCACGGCAGGCAGCTCGCCGGCGTGGACGAGTCGGTAGACCGTCATCTTGGACACGCGCATGAGCGACGCAACTTCGGCGACGGTAAGGAAACGCACCTCCGCCAGGGGGCGCTCGGGTCCACCGCTCATGTCTGCTCCTTGCCTCCGGTCGGGATGTCTCGCACCCCGTGACGCCGCGACGCTACTGCACTGCGTCCCGCCCGTCACGCGTATTCGAGATTTCGAGCCTAGTGGGCGCCGAGGCAGTGCGGCGAGGGGGTCGCCGGCGGCCTAGAACCAGGGGTCGGGATCGGCGACGAGGCCGTGGAGGGGGAAGACCGCGGTGCGCGTCGCGAGGATGGCGGCGTCGACAGGATCCGCCGGATCGAATCCCTGGTCGAAGGGCTTGGGCCAGGGGTGGGCGCCATCGGTCATGCGCGCCGGAGCCGTGCGGCCGAGGGTCTGCGCGACGAACTCCCGGAAGCCCTCGGGTGTCTGCGCCTGCGGATCGATCGGAGTGCCTGCAGCCTCCGCGATGAGATGTGTCCACGCGCGTGGCACCACATCCACCCACTCGTAGCCGCCGCCTCCCACGGCAATCCATCTCCCGCTCGCGTAGCGATGCGCCCAACGATGAATCGCCTCATAGGACATGCGCTGACCATCGACGGTGAGCGCCAGATGAGCGAGCGGGTCGTCAATGTGCGTGTCGCATCCGTGCTGACTCACGATCACCTGCGGGTCGAATGCCTCGAGGATGTCGGGGACGATCGCGTGGAAGGCACGCAGCCAGCCCTGGTCGCCCGTGCCCGCCGGAAGTGCCACATTCACCGCGCTTCCCAGGGCCTCCGGCCCCCCGGTCTCCTCGGCGAATCCTGTGCCGGGGAAGAGCGTGAGGGGACTCTCGTGCAGCGAGATCGTGAGCACGCGCGGGTCGTCGTAGAACATCTGCTGTACGCCGTCACCGTGGTGGACGTCGACATCGATGTAGGCAATTCGCTGCACCCCCTGGGCGAGCAGCCAGGCGATCGCCACCCCGATGTCGTTGTAGATGCAGAAGCCGGCGGCCGCGTCGGGCATCGCATGATGCAGGCCGCCCGCGATGTTGACCGCGTGCTGCGCACGCCCCGAGTGCACCGCCTGCGCTGCCGCGAGCGTCGCGCCCGCGACGAGAGCGGATGCCTCGTGCATGCCGAGGAAGGCGGGATCGTCGGGCGTGCCAAGGCCGCGTCCGGCATCGGCATCGCGCGGATCTAGGGACGCGCGCTGCACCGCGGCGATGTACTCGAGGTCGTGCACGTCGGCGATCTGCTCGAGAGTGGCCGGCACGACAGGGGCAAGGACCTCGACGCCCGGGCTCTCGAGGAGGCCGAACTCGCGCGCCAGGCGCATGGCGAGCTGCACGCGGATGGGTGCGAGCGGATGGCCGGGGCCGAAGTCGTAGGCACGTAGTGCCTCGTCCCAGACGACCGCGACCGAGTCGCTCACGCCCCGAGCTCCCGCCCGCGGTCGCGGGCCGCGCGCATGGCCTCCGCGACGAGACCCGCGAGGTCTCCCGACTCGAAGACGGACAGAGCGGCCGCAGTCGTGCCGCCCGGGGAGGTGACCTGGGTGCGCAAGGCGGCCGGATCGGCGCCCGGTCGAGCCGCCATGGTCGCGGCCCCCAGGACCGTCTGGGTGACGAGTTGATGGGCCACGGCCGGATCGATCCCCATCTCGATCGCGCCCGCGACCATGGCCTCGATGAGCCGGAAGACATACGCCGGTCCCGAGCCCGAGGTCGCCGTGACGGCGTCCTGCAGCTCCTCCGGCAAGCGGACGACGGGACCGACTGCGGAGAGCAGGCTCTCGACGTAGTCCACCTGCTGGGGTGTGCAGGAGGAGCCGGGCGAGATGGCGGTGATGCCCAGGTCGACGAGGGCGGGGGTATTGGGCATTGCGCGCACGACCGCCGCGCGCGGCAGGCCGGACTCAAGCGCGGCGAGCCGCACTCCGGCGGCGAGGGAGATGACGACGGTGCCGTCGGCGATGAGCGCGGACATCTCGTCGATGACGCCCGGGATGTCCTGGGGCTTCACGAGCAGCAGCACGGTGGCGCTCTCGCGCGCCGCCTCGGCGATGGTCACCGCGCGCACCCCGTGTCGCTGAGACACCTCGTCGGCGCGTTCGGCCCGCTTCTCGGAGATGACAAGCCTGCTCGGATCGGTCCCAGCGCGCAGCAGCCCGGCGACGAAGACCTCGCCCATCGCTCCGGCCCCGATGACGGCGATCATCGCGCTTCGCCCGACGGAGTGGGCTTCGGAAGCGATGTCCTGGGGTCGAGCAGTGCCTGGATCGTCGGCGCGACAAGGCGCACGACGTACTCCTCGCTTGCCGAGGCGAGCGGCTCGATGCGCATGACGTAGCGGCCTGCCGCGACGCCGATGAGATAACTCGAGATGAGCGCCACGCGCATCCGGGCGTCAGGCACGCCGACGGCCGTCACGACGCGATCGATGACGGTCGTGTCGAGGTAGTCCTGCAGTGACTTGGTGAGCGCCGCGGCCGATGCACCCGAGCGGGCCATCGACATGAGGTCATCGCGCACCTGGGGGTCGCCCAGCGTGTCGAGCGTGAACCTCACCAGGCGCTCGCCGAGTCCCTCGACACCGGGTGCGAGGAGGGTCGGCACCGCGCCGACCGGGTCGGTGGGGAACCTCAGCGCGGCGGCGAAGACCGCGTCCTTGTTGTCGTAGTACTTGCGCAGGACCGTGGGCGCGACCCCCGCGGCCGCGGCCAGCCCCTTGAAGGTCGTCCGGGCGTAGCCCCCCGCGGCGAAGGCGTTGCGCGCGGCGGCGATGGCTGCATCGCGCACCTGATCACTGCTGCCCCGGGCCGGCTCCACCGGCGACTCGTCTGCCATTTCGCCCACTCTAGGCGGGGGCCTGAGTCGCCGGGACCTGACCGAGGTGACGCCGCGCGAAGGCCAGGGCCTCGGCGAGGTCCGCCTCGCGCTCCGCGCGGTCGGCAGCGCGACGGGTCGACACCTCCACCACCACGGTCCCGTCGAAGCCTCTCGCAGCGAGGTCGAGCAGCACCTCTGCGCACGGCTGCGTGCCACGCCCCGGGATGAGGTGCTCATCGCGTGCCGAGCCCGAGCCGTCGGCGAGATGCACGTGGGCGAGTCGCTCGCCGAGGTCATAGGCCATGTCGCGTGCGTCGGTGCCAGACACCGCCGTGTGGGAGAGGTCGAGCGTGGTGTGGGGATAGTCCTCGTCGCGGACATCCCAGCCCGGGCTATAGGCCTTGACCTCGCGCGAGCCCGCGCGCCAGGGATACATGTTCTCCACCGCGAAGCGGATCGGAGTCTCCCCCTCCATGCGCGCCAGCCCGGCCACAAACTCCCGCGCGTAGTCACGCTGCCAGCGGAAGGGCGGGTGCACAACGACCGTCTCGGCGCCGAGCTCCTCGGCCACCTCGCGTGCGCGCACGAGCTTGCCCCAGGGATCGGTGCCCCACACGCGCTGCGTCACCAGCAGGCACGGCGCGTGCACGGACAGGATCGGGACGGCGTAGTGATCGGAGAGCCGGCGCAGGGCTACGGGATCCTGGCTCACCGCATCGGTCATCACCATGACCTCGACGCCGTCGTATCCCAGCCGCGAGGCCATCTCGAATGCCGCGGCTGTGCCGTCCGGGAAGACGGAGGACGTCGACAAGGCGACGGGCACGCGGGTCACGTGCTCAGTGTCGCAAAACCCGGGGGCTCATGCGCGGCGCAGGCGGTCAGTGATCCGCGTGGCGATGGCGACGAGCAGGGCTCCCCCGAGGCCGAAGGCCAGGGCGATGACGCTATCGCGCTCGGGCTGCAGGTAGATCGCGAAGAAGTTGCTGAGCCAGGGCACCAGGAGCACCACGATGAAGGACAGGAGCATCGCGGCGCATACGCCGAGCCGCACGAGGTTGAGCGGACGAGCCGACTGCACGAGCACGGCGAAGGCGACGATGAAGAGCGCGATCGCAGCGGCTGAGCGCGCATCGGCCAGGGGCTCGCCGACCGACAGGACGACGAGGTAGGTGCCCAGCCCCGCCGCCGCGCAGATGATCCCCGCGGGTATGGCGAAGAGCAGCACCCGGCGTAGGAAGCCCGGGCGGAAGCGCTCGGTATTGGGCATGAGGGCGAGGAAGAAGCCCGGGATGCCGATGGTGAGCGAGCTGATGAGCGTGAAGTGACGCGGCAGGAAGGGGAACTCAAGCGGCTCACCCGTCGCCGAGAAGGACAAGAGGACGGTGAGTCCGATGAAGGCCGAGATGATCGTGGCGTAGAAGGTCTTGGTGAGGAAGACGTCCGCGACGCGCTCGATATTGCCGAGCACCCGGCGTCCCTCGGACACGACGTCCGGCATGACCGAGAACTTGTTGTCGAGCAGCACCAGCTGAGCGACCGCGCGCGTCGCCGACGAGCCCGAGCCCATGGCGATGCCGAGATCCGCCTGCTTGAGTGCCAGGACGTCGTTGACGCCATCGCCCGTCATCGCCACCGTGCGATGCCGCAGGTGCAGCGCGCCGACCATGGCCTGCTTCTGCGCGGGGGTCACGCGGCCGAAGACCGAGTGCTGGTCGACAGGATCGGCCAGCTCCGCCGGATCCTCGCTGAGCTCGCGCGCATCGACCGGGTCCCCGGCACCCGGCACGCCCGCCTGCGTGGCGATCGCCCCCACGGTCGCGGGGTTGTCACCGGAGATGACCTTGACGGCGACGTCCTGCTCGAGGAAGTAGCCGACTGTCTCGGCTGCATCGGGGCGCAGGCGCTGGTCGATGACGATGAGGGCGACCGGATCGGCCTCGCCGGGACCTGCTTCGGCATCGGGCGCCGCACCGCGCGTGCGGGCGAGCAGCAGGACGCGCGAGCCCTGCGCCGCCAGCGACTCGGCGCGCTCGCGCACCTCGGGATGGGTCTCGCCGAGGATCACCTCCGGCGCTCCGAGTAGCCAGGTGCCGTGATCTTCGAAGGTCGCGGCCGACCACTTGCGTGCGCTGGAGAAGGCGATGGTGTCGAGCAGTGTCCACTGCGGCTCGGGGTAGGCGCGGGCGACGGCCTGGAGCGTGGGATTGGGCGACTCCTCGGAGGCCCCCAGCGCAGCGAGTGCTCCGGCCACGTCCGCGCTGTCATCGAGGACCTCGACATCCGTGACCGCCATGCCGGGCTCGGTGAGCGTGCCCGTCTTGTCGACGCACACGGTGTCGACGCGCGCGAGGACCTCGACCGCGGGCAGGTCCTGCACGAGCACCTTGCGCTGCGCCAAGCGCACCACCGCGACCGCCATCGCGATGCTGGTGAGCAGAACCAGTCCCTCCGGGACCATGGTCACGACACCGGCGATGGTGCCGCGGATGGCCTCGTCCACGGACTGGTTGGCACGCAACTGCGAGACGAGGAGCAGGATCCCGACGGGCGGGATCATGTACGACGCGATGCGGACGAAGCGATTGATGTCATCGCGCAGCTCGGAGCGCGTCTGAGCAAACTGCTTCGCCTGCGCGGTGAGACCGGCCGCGAAGGAGTCGCGGCCCACACGCGTGGCGACGTACATCCCCGACCCTGCGACAACGAAGGAGCCGGACATCGCGGTGTCGCCCACGGCCTTATCGACCGGATCCGCCTCGCCCGTGAGGAGGCTCTCGTCGATCTCGAGGCCCTCGCCCTCGACCACCTCGCCATCGACGACGAGCTGGTCACCGGACCTCAGGATGACGAGGTCGTCGAGCACGACCTCGGAGGGTCGGATCTCGACATCCTCACCATTGCGCCGCACAAGGGGCCTGGCCTCGCCGATGACCGAGAGCTTGGCGAGCGCGCGGCTGGCGCGGTACTCCTGCACGATCCCGATGAGGGAGTTGGCCACGATGACGAAGCCGAAGAGCGAGTCCTGGAAGGGCGCGACGAACCACATGACGACCCACAGCGAGCCGATGAGGGCGTTGAACCAGGTCAGGGTGTTGGCCCGGATGATGCTCGCCAGGCTGCGGCTGCGCGGGTCGGGCGCGTCGTTGGCCTGACCGCGCGCGACGCGCTCGGCGACCTGCTCGGATGTCAGCCCGGTGAGCGCAGTGGCCTGAATCATGAGTCCAGGCCGTCGATGCGCCGGAGGATCACGCCCTCGCGCAGTGCCCACGGCCCGATCTCGAGCTCCTCTACGCCGAGGAGGTCCATCGCCGACTCCGCGACGATCGCGCCCGCGAGCAATTGCGCCGCGCGGGAGTCGGAGACACCCGGGAGGCGCGTGCGCTCCGCCGCGGTCATCGCCGCGAGCTTGGGCACCCAGGCGCGCACGTCATCGCGGGAGAGAGTGCGCCGGACGAAGTAGCCATCGTGGGACGGCGCGGCTCCGGCGATGCGCGCGAGCTGGCGGAAGGTCTTGGACGTCGCCACGCAGATCCGTGGCTCGCCAGCACGCAGGAGTCGACCGATCACGGTCCCGAGACTGGCCCGCACGACCCGGCGCGCCTCGCGCACCGCTTCCTCCCCGGGAGGATCGCCGGCGAGCAGATCGCGCGTGAGGCGTCCGGCACCGAGCGGCAGCGACAGCGCCACGTCGGGCTCCTCGTCGGCACCGGAGGCGAGCTCGAGCGAGCCACCGCCGATGTCGAGCACGAGGATGCGCCCGGCCGACCACCCGAACCATCGGCGTACGGCGAGGAAGGTCAGCCGCGCCTCCTCCTCGCCACTGAGGACCTCTACCTCGATGCCGGTGCGCTCGCGCACGGCGGCGAGCACCTCCAGGCCGTTGGGGGCATCGCGCACCGCCGAGGTGGCGAAGGCGAGGAACTCCGTGACGCCGAGGTCCTCCGCGGTCTGGCGGGACTGTCCGGCGAATGCGAGGAGCTCGTGGAGCGCGTGGTCGTCGATCCGGCCGTCCGCACCCAGGTGCTCGGCGAGGCGCAGCGAGATCTTCGACTTCCAGGCGGGGAGAGGCGCCGCACCCTGATGCGCGTCGACGACAAGCAGGTGAACGGTGTTGGAGCCGATGTCGAGCACTCCCAGGCGCACGGCTGCACGCTACTCGCTCATCTGGCGGCATGCGGTGGTGGACCCGCCGACGCACGCTAGGGTCAGCGGGTGCCCGAGGTCCCCCTTGATTTCCCCCGCGCCTGGGTCGAGTTCGACGACCCCGGCAAGAAGAGCCGTCGCTATCGCATCGACCTCACCTGGCTGACCTCCAAATGGACCTGCATCTTCGGTCGCGGCTGCAAGGGGATCTACGACACCGCCCCCGACAGCGGCTGCTGCACCCAGGGCGCGCACTTCACGGACAAGTCCGATGAGAAGCGCACCCTCAAGTGGGCGGCCAAGCTCGATCGGGAGCACTGGCAGTTCTACGACGTCGGCCACCGCAAGGGCACGACCGTCAAGTCCGGCGATGGCGAGCGCAAGACGCGCGTCGTCGACGGTGGCTGCATCTTCCTCAACCGGCCCGGCTTCGAGGGCGGCGAGGGCTGCGCCCTTCACGGCCTCGCTCTGCGCGAGGGCATCTCCTTCGTCAAGACCAAGCCCGATGTCTGCTGGCAGCTGCCTATCCGCCGCGCCTACGACGAGGTCGAGCGCCCGGACGACACCAAGGTGCAGTTGGTCTCCATCACGGAGTTCGATCGCCGCGGCTGGGGTCCGGGCGGCCACGACCTCGATTGGTACTGCAGCGGCAACACCGAGGCCCACATCGCCTCCGAGCCCGTCTACATCACCAACCGCGATGAGCTCGTCGAGCTCATGGGCAAGAAGGCCTACGCCGTCCTGGTGGAGTACTGCCAGGCCCATGAGGAGGCACTGCGCAATGCCCGCGGCGCCGCGCGCCAGGCCCTCGCTCCCCACCCCGCCGATCCGCAGTAGGTCAGCGGGCGTCGGAGCGGGCGCGTAGCCTGCCGACGTGGCCAAGTCCAGCGTCTCCTACCAGTGCAACGCCTGCGGTGCGACGTCGCTGCGCTGGGTGGGCCGTTGCCCCAAGTGCCAGGAGTTCGGCACCGTCGCTGAGGTCGCTGCGGCGCCGACGACGAAGGCCGCCAAGTCCGGCAAGGCCGCGGCCGCCGTGCGCCCCGCGCAGCCGGTCACGGAGATCGCCGACGAGCGCGTACGCCGCCTGCCCACGGGCGCGGGCGAGTTCGATCGCGTCGTTGGCGGCGGCCTGGTCGCCGGCCAGGTCGTGCTCGTCGCGGGCGAGCCCGGAGTCGGCAAGTCGACCCTGCTGCTCGCGGTGGCGCACGCCTTCACCCAGCGCAACTCCGGATCGGTCCTCTACGCCTCGGGTGAAGAGTCGGCCGACCAGATCGCACTGCGGGCGCGGCGCATCGGGGCAGTCAGCGACCGCCTCTTCGTCACCGACGACAACGACCTCTTCACGATCCTCGGCCAGGTCGATCACCATCGGCCCGCGCTCATCATCGTCGACTCCGTGCAGACCATCTCTAGTTCGGAGTTGGAGGGCCGCGCGGGTGGTGTCTCGCAGGTACTCGAGGTGACGCAGGCACTCACGCGCACGGCCAAGCAGCGCGGCATCCCGATGCTCCTCATCGGCCAGTCGACCAAGGACAACTCCATCGCGGGTCCGCGTGCGCTGGAGCACCTGGTCGACACGGTGCTCACCTTCGAGGGCGAGCGCACCACCGCGCTGCGGCTGCTGCGCGCGGTCAAGAACCGCTACGGCCCCGCCGACGAGATCGTCGCCTTCGAGCAGACCGAGACCGGCCTGGCTGAGGTCGTCGATCCCTCCGAGCTCTTCCGCGGCCAGCGCGACACGCCCGTGCCCGGCACCTGCGTCACCGTGACGATGGAGGGTCGTCGCCCGCTCCTCGCGGAGATCCAGGCGCTGGTTTCCCCCGACGGCGGCCCGGTGGCACGGCGCACGGTCACGGGCCTGGACACCACGCGCGTCGTCACCCTCGCTGCGGTGACCGCGCAGGCGGGCTTGAAGGCCCTGTCGCAGCGCGACATCTTCGTCGCGACGGTGGGCGGTGCGCAGATCTCCGATCCGGGATCGGATCTCGCGGTGTGTCTCGCTATCGCCTCGGCTCAGCTCGAGACGGCGATCCCCTCCGATGTGCTCGCCATCGGCGAGATCGCGCTCTCGGGCGATGTGCGGCCGGTGCCCTTCCTGGCGCAGCGCGTCGCAGAGGCTCGGCGACTGGGCTTCAAGCGCATCCTCGTGCCGGCGGGGTCACGCGACAGGGTCGACGGCGTGACGGAGATCCGTCATCTCGAGGCTGGCCTGCGCGCGATCGAGGGCCACGCAGAGAGCACGCGCCCGCCCGGCTTCCGCTAGGGCCTGAGCACCAGGACGTTGGACTTCGCGTCGCCGCCGGTGAAGTAGACCCACAGGGTCTTGCGCTTGCTGATCCCGCGTGACCACTCGAAGTTCCCCGTCGTGCTCACGAGCGCCGTCGATCCCGGCGTATAGGGAGTCCCCCGAGCCGTGCGCGTGTGCGCGGTGACCATGCCCCCCATGCCGAATCCGTTCGTCTTGCCGGTGACGGTCGCCTTGGCAGCCGATCGCGTGCCGGTGATGACGATCGTGGATGTGGGGGGCTCCGCGCGCGGGGTGACCGCATTGCTCGGCGCGGACGCCGCGGACCAGCCCGCGCCGGACAGGGCGCGCGCAGTGAAGGTGTAGGACGTGCCGTTCGTCAGGCCGGCGATCCTGCACGTCGTCGTGGAGACAAGGCAGGTCCGACCCCCCGGCGACGACGTCATCTCGTAGTCGGTCACGGGATAGGACCCAGTTGATGCGGGTGCCTGCCACGTGATCGTCGCCGAGGCATCCCCTGCAGTCGCCGTCACATCCCGTGGTGGTGAGGGTGGAGTGGGTGATGGCGGTGTCGGTGTTGCCGTGACCGTGTAGGTGCCCGCCGTAGCGATGCCCCCGACGGCATTCACGGTGACCGGGTAGGTACCGGGGGCGAGATTCGGCACGGTTGCCGACATCTGGGTGATGCTCGACCGGGTGAAGGTCGCGGGTGTGCTGCCGAATCTCACCTCGCTTATGCCAATGAGGCGGGACCCGGTGATGGACACCGATGAACCGGCGGTGCCCGTCGACGATGTGACCGCCGCACTCGGGGCGCCCCATGTCCACTTGCCGACATTCTTCAGGTTCCATTGATAGGGGAAGGCGCCCTGCGCATTGGTGTTGAAGTTGCCACCGACGTAGACGACCGAGTCGTCGACGACGAAGGACGACGCCTCACCGGTCAGGCCATTGCTGTCATCCGCCGATCCCCACTTGAAGGGGATGAATTGATTGATGCCTGTGTCCCAGACAGTGACGCAGCGCAGGGGACCTCCGGGAATGGTGGTGTCGTCGCACTGCCCGTTGCCGTAGCCCCCCGGGGTGTCGTCGAAGGTGCCACCGACGTAGAGCAGCCCGCGTGTGTCGTCCGATGCGAGAGCCCGCACGGAGGTTATGCGCTTGTAATTCAGCCCGGAACCTACGTTTTGCCAGGAGGCACCGTTCCAGGAAACCAGATTCTTGAAGACGGTGGACGACGGGGATGACGGCGGGCGTGGTGTACCGGGCCAACTGAAGTAGCCGCCGGCATACACCGTGCCGTTCAGTTGCGCCAGGGCATCAACCCTGCCGGGTTCGTAGCGAGGAACTCCCGGGTTGTACCAGGAGAATCCGGGCCCCATCGGATCCCAAGAATCCTCAATCGCGAAGGGCCCGTTGGCGACCCCGATTCCATTGTCTGCTCCCGACATCACCGGGGGTGACTCACCGGGGTTGTAATCGCCGTCGAATTGCCCTCCCACGTAGACGCTGCTTGCACCGCGGGTGGCGAGGGCGACCACGTGGTCGCCGAAACCTCCTGTTCCCGGTGCGACCCAGGTGTCGTCGGACCAGGCGGCCAGGCCCGAGAGCGGAGGAGCAAAGGGAGGCCCCACCGTGCCGGCCCTTTGAAAGCCACCACCGACGATGAGCGTGTCGTCGCCGAGGACGGCCAGTGCATCCGCCTTAGCGCCGTTAAGGCCCAAGGAAAGAGGACTCCAGGCCCCCCCGTCCCACGCAGCAATGCACCCGAGGGGGTCCGGTGCCGCCGTCAGCACCGAGCGCATGACCTGGCTGGAAGATGGTGGGCTGGACCCGACAGCAACGAACGTGTTCGGCCAAGGCTGTCCGCCCCAGGTAACGGACTGCCACGCGTTACTGACCGGGGAGGTTCGTGTCGTCCAGGTGACCCCGTCGGGGGAGGTCATGACCTGGTTGCCACTGCCGCTGGACGAAACAGCGACGAACTTGCCGTCCCGCCAAGTGACGGACTGCCAGTCGCGGTCAGGCCCGGGGCTCCGCGAAGTCCACGTCACCCCGTCGTTGGAGGTCATGACTCGGTTACCAGTGCCCGAGGAGGCAACCGCAACGAACGTGTCATCACCGAAGGCAACCGCCTGCCACGTGCGATTCGCTGCGGCTGTGCGTGGGGTCCAGTTGAAGCCGTCGGGGGACGTCATGACCTGTGAGTCGTCACCGCTGGCGCCGACCGCAACAAACGTGTCATCACCCCAGGCCACCGACTGCCAGGAATTGACCGGGACGGCGCCGGATGCAACGCTCCAATTTTCACCGTCAGGGGAAGTCATGACCCGCTTGCCGACGCCGCTCGAGGCCGCAGCCACGAAGACTGGCTGCGGTGATGCATCTGGATAGGCGTACGCCACTGAACTCCAGGAGGCACCTGAGGCGGCCCTCCGCGCGGTCCAGGTGATGCCATCAGCAGACGTCATGACCTGTGAGTCGTCACCGCTAGAGCCCACCGCGACGAATCTGAAGCCGCCCGCGACCGGGCTCGTGCCGGTTCCGAAAGTGACCGACTGCCAGGCATTGACCGGGACCGAGCCGACGGGAACGGACCAACTGACACCATCACGGGAAGTCATGACCCGCTTGCCGCCGCCACTGGAAGCCACGGCCACGAAGACCGGCGGAGCACCGGTCGTGGGCTCACCCCACGTGACCGAACTCCACGAGTCGTCTGAAGCGGACGCTTGCGAGGTCCACAAGACACCGGATGCGGTGTCGTCCCATTCGCAGCTCTTGTCGCCTGCTCCACCGACAGTGTCGTCGAACGTTCCACCTACGTAGAGCTTGCCGTCCATGACAGCGAGGGAATCGACCGTGTTGTTGAGGCCAGGACCCACCGCAGTCCACGCATTGGTTGCCGGGTCCCAGCGGGCGATGCACTGCAACGGATAGATGCTGCTGTCATCGCACTGGGCCACAGTGTCACCCCCGCCTCCGGTGTCGTCAAAGAGGCCACCCGCGTAGATCTGGCCGTCGTACTTCGCCAGGGCGTAGACGGCCT
>Ga0315906_10000818_pt1 | contig 47918 bp, 51 predicted proteins | sample LakEriMetagenome_4_FD_203526 | JGI IMG/M metagenome (GOLD analysis project Ga0315906, IMG submission 203526) | Freshwater fungal communities from buoy surface, Lake Erie, Ohio, United States - Buoy 2 MA122 | ecosystem: Environmental > Aquatic > Freshwater > Lake > Lake biofilm | place: USA...
ACCTGCGGCGATCAACCCGCAACCAACCGTATTGGAACAGGCAGAAGCTATGCAGTAAAGTGCGTCAATGAACCTGGCACAAAAAACCAGTCAGGCCACGTATTGCCGCATCGTTCGCTTCGACAATCCGGCCTTCGTCATCGATCAGCAGAATGCTGTCGCGCGCGGCTTGGATCTGTGTTGCATAGTGTTCGGCGAGTGCGTTCCGTTCATGGCGTTGCCGTTCGAGGCTGTCGAGCATGGCATTGAATTGCCGGACCACAGCCGATATCTCCGCCGGTCCGTCGTCGGCGGCGCGGTAGGCGCGGTCACCTGCGCCGACCTGTTGGGCGGCTGATGCAAGGGCCATGACCGGCTTCGCGATCAGATTGGCGAGCACTTGCGAGATGGCGACCATCATCGCCAGTATCGCCAGGCCGATCAGCAGGCTTTTGGCAATGAGCGTTCGGGTGGATGCAAGGAGCTCGTCCCCCGGCACCCCGAGGCTGATCACCCAGTTGCTGTTCGGCACCTTGCTGAAAGACCACAGATATTTGAGGCCCGCGACATTGGGGGCCTCGAAATGGCCTTTGCTGCCGCTTCGGTAAAGGGCGGCCAGTTCAGGGTTCAGCGGCTTGCCGATCTATTGCACGGTATCTTCGGAGCGCATCAGAAAATGGAACCGGCTGTCGAAGACGGCCATCAGGTAACCGTCGGGCAGTCCCCTTTTGACGCGATCACTGAACGTATGCAGGTCAACAGACAGGTAAGCGAAGCCGGTTCGCCTGCCGGTTTTGTCGCTGATCGGATAGGTCATGACCGTGACCCAGCGACCGCTGAGGTTGCCGGGAAATGCATCACCCACTTCGAAGCGGTCGCTGACGATGCCGCGCTGCAGCCACGGGAATTTCAGCGCTTCTTCGGGTGGCTTGGGATCGCGCAGGTGGGAATAAATGTTGTTTGCGGCGAGGTCGCGCACGCCGATATTGATGATCTGCGGATGTATGCGTAAAAACTGTCCGGCATCGAACCGGGGCGACTTTATCGGAGGGCTTCCGCTGAATTCGGCCGCGACAAGGCGCAGCAGGACTTCATGATCGGCCAGTATCTGGCCGATCCGGTGGGATGTGATCTCGTTGATATCACTGACCTTATCGAAGGCGATTCTACGCTCATGCTGGATTTCCTGAATGACAAACCAGACCGCACCCGCAATAACCGGGATTGCGAAGGCCGCGATGAGCAGCAGCAACTGCGTGCGGATCGACAGGTGCTTGAGGCGCGAGGTCATTGATCAATGGGCATCAGTGGATAGGGTCTGTAGTGCATGGTAGGGAATAACGGCCGGGTCCGGGATGCAAAAGCGCGGGATATTGGTCTGGTGCAAACAGGATGGATTTATGTGGCGTCGAGAAACCCGGGTTTATGTTCAGGGTGATGCCGCCCGGTCTTGTTGCGTTGGAGTTGCTTCGCTGCTGCTGCCTATTCAGTCATCCACAAAGGAGATATTAAAAATATCAATAAAAACAATAGTTTATATTGACCCTGTGAGGATATGCGAGGCGTGTCAGGCTGCCCGGCTGACTTCAACCAAACAATCGTAATAAGTCGCTGCCCCACCCATATCGGCAATGGCCTGCGACGTCAGTTCATTGGCGTTGCGTTTGTCCGGCGACAGTTTTTTCCACCACACCGAAGGCGCGGATACCACGCCGCGCCGCACGCGGTCGGTGATCCGTGCGCGCAGCGTATATTCGCCGCGGTCGTTGAAGATGCGAACTTCATTGTTTTCAACAATACCGCGCGCAACAGCGTCATCGGGATGGATTTCAAGCGTCGGCACGCCGGCGTCCTTCAATGCAAAATCAAGATTGGCGAAGGACGAGTTGAGGAAATGGCGATGCGGCGGGGAGATGAAAGCCAGCGGATAGCGCCGTGACAGTTCGGTGTTGCCGGTCGGGCTTTCGCGCGGCGGCGTGTAAGCAGGCAAGGGATCAAACCCCATGGCCTTTGCGGTCTCGCTGTAGAACTCGCATTTCCCGGAGGGTGTCGGAAAGCCGCCGTGCGCGAACGGGGCTGACGGAACATCGAGTCGTTGCCAGCCGCGTTCCTTCAATGAGTCCCAACTGATGCCTTTCATTGACGGCGCATTGGAATCCAGTGCCTGGCGGCAGAGTTCTTCATCCGAATCGCGCAGGCAGGGGTCGTCAAAACCCAGGCGCGCGGCGAGCAGCCGGAACACCTCGGCGTTCGGTTTGGCTTCGCCGACCGGTGCGATGGCGGCTTGGCTGGCCTGCACGTAGAGATGACCGTACGACTTGTGGATGTCGGAGTGTTCCAGCTGCGTTGTCGCCGGCAGCAGGATGTCGGCGTAGTCGGCGGTGTCGGTCTGGAAAATCTCGTGCACGACGGTGAACAGGTCATCGCGCATGAAACCGGCAATGACTTTGCGCGAGTCCGGGCAGACCGCAACCGGGTTGTTGTTGTAGACGTAAGCGGCCTTGACCGGGGGGTGTGCGCTGGTCAGCGCATTGCCCAGAGCGGCGATGTTGATGGTGCGGGGTTTTCCGCGCAGCAGGTCAGGACGCTCCAGTGCCTGATGGTTGAAGCCGTAGAAGTCACTGGTCATAAGCAATACGCCGCCCGCTGCATCGCGCCAGCTGCCGGTCAGTGCCGGCAGGCAGGTGATGGTGCGCACGGCCATGCCGCCGCCGGCATGGCGCTGCAGACCGAGGTTGATGCGGATCATCGCCGGGCGGCTGCGCGCATATTCGCGTGCGAGGTTGATGATTTCTTCCGCGGTGATGCCGCAGATGGCTGCGGCGCGTTGTGGCGTCCATTCGCGCACGCGTTCGGCAAGCTCGGCAAAACCCAGGGTGTGTTTTTCGATGTAATCAGCGTCGGTGAGTCCTTCTCCGATGATGACGTGCATCATCGCCAGCGCCAACGCGGCATCGGTGCCGGGATAGGGGGCGATGTGCTGGTCGCATTTTTCCGCGGTCTCATTGCGTCGCGGATCAATGATCACCAGTTTTGCGCCCCGGCGTTTGGCCTGCTGGCAGCGTGTCCAGAAATGCAGGTTGGAGATGACCGGGTTGGAGCCCCAGATGATGATCAGCCTGGCGTGTTCGGCCTGTTCCGGGTCGCTGCCGAAGGAACCGCCGAGCGTGATTTTCAAACCGGCCTTCCCCGCCGAAGCGCAAAGCGTGCGTTCGAGCAGGCTGGCACCGAGACGGTGGAAAAAGCGCCGGTCCATGCCGGCGTAATTCACCTGGCCCATGGTGCCGGCATAACTGACGGGCAGGATTTGCTGCGGGTCTTCAGCGGCGATGGCTTTGAACCGTGTGGTGACGGTGTCCAGCGCTTCATCCCAGGAGATGCGCGCGAAGCGGCCTTCGCCTTTGCGGCCGATGCGTTTCATCGGGTAAAGAATGCGTGACGGTGCGTAGGTACGGTCCAGGTAACGCGCGACTTTGGTGCACAGTGTGCCGGCGGTGAAGGGCATGTCGCCGCCGCGCACGCCGACGGCCTTGCCGTCCTCGACGGTAATCTCCATCGCGCAGGTGTCCGGGCAGTCGTGGGGGCAGGTGACCTTGACGATACGGCGTTGCGGTGCGGGTTTGTTCATGGCGATGGCGGCTTTCAAAACACCATCATAATCCCGATGGCTGCCGGCGTATTTTGCAGGCTGAATCCGGTATCATCGCCCGGCAGCCATTCATCAATTCGCCCGGAGATTGACCATGTACTCGATGATTCAAGCGCGCCGCACTTTGCTGGCGCTAGCATTGTCCTGCTTTACCATTGCCACCGCGGCACAGGCGCAAACCGCCGCCAAACAGGAATACCAACCTGAAGTGGGGCAGGCCGGCAAGGACGTGGTTTGGGTGCCGACCGCCCAGGGCCTGGTTGACCGCATGCTCGACATGGTCAAGCTGACGCCCAAGGACATCCACTATGACCTCGGCTCGGGTGACGGCCGCACGGTGATCACCGCGGCAAAACGCGGCGCCACCGCTTACGGCGTGGAATACAACCCTGACATGGTTGAACTGTCCCGTCGCAATGCAGCTGCAGCAGGGGTCACCGGCAAGGCGACTTTCATCCATGGCGATATTTTCGAAACCGATTTCACCAAGGCTACGGTGATCACGCTGTTCCTGCTGCCCGACCTCAACGTCAAGCTGCGCCCGACCATCCTCAACATGAAGCCGGGAACCCGCGTTGTTTCGAATTCGTTCACGATGGGCGACTGGAAATCCGACGAGACGCAGGGCGCCAAAGGAGACTGCACCAGCTATTGCACCGCCTATCTGTGGATCGTCCCGGCGAAAGTCGAGGGCGTGTGGAAATCCGGCAATGATGAATTCAAGCTCGCGCAGGAATACCAGATGGTGCAGGGCTCGGTGAACAGCGGGGGCAAACTCGCCAACGTGCAGGGCGGCCGTCTGCGTGGCGATGAAATCAACTTTACCGCGGGTGACGCGCGCTACACCGGCAAGGTCAGTGGCAATCGCATCGAAGGCACGGTAACCGCCGGCGGCAAGACTGCGCCGTGGACCGCGACACGCGCCAAATAAACTGCGTATCAGGATCTGCAACAGCATGAAAAAAACTGATCGCGGTTACGCGGATCTGCATGATCACCTCGATGCGCTGCGCCAGCGCGGCCTGCTGGTCGAGGTGGACAGGGCAATCGACAAGGATGCGGAGATGCACCCGCTGGTGCGCTGGCAGTATGTCGGCGGCATCGAGGAGCATGAGCGCAAGGCTTTCCTGTTCACCAATGTCGTCAACGCGCAGGGCCGGAAGTACAAGTTTCCGGTCGTGGTCGGCGCCTTTGCCGGCAACCGCGAGATCTATGGCGTGGGCATGGGTGCGCCGCTGGAGGAAGTGCAGCAGCGCTGGGACAAGGCGATTGCCAATCCGATTCCGCCGCGTGTTGTTGAAACCGCAGCCTGCCAGGATGTGGTCATCACCGGCGATCAACTGAAGGGTGAGGGCAACGGCCTTGATGCGTTGCCGATTCCGGTATCAACGCCGGGCTTTGACGGCGCACCGACGCTGACCGCGACCAACGTCATCACCAAGGATCCGGAAACCGGCATCCAGAATCACGGCACTTATCGCGCGGGACTCAAGTCGCCGGACCGCATGGTCGTGCGCATGGCGACACGGGTCGGTGGCGCCGGCGGTTATCGCCACTATCAGAAGCATCAGAAACGCGGCGACAAGACCATGCCGGTGGCCATCGTACTCGGTGCGCCGCCCTGCGTGGCTTTTGTTGCGCCGATGAAATTGCCGATTGATCTGGATGAAGTCGGTGTTGCTGGTGGTGTTGCCGGTGCGCCGATCAACGTGGTCAAAGCCAAAACGGTTGATCTGCTGGTGCCGGCCGATGCAGAGATCGTCATCGAAGGCCTGATTGACCTGGAGCACGTCGAACCGGAGGGTCCGTTCGGCGAATCGCATGGCCATGTCGCGCTGGAGCAGTTCAACATGCCGATGCGCGTCACCGCGATTACCCATCGCAAGAATGCGATCGTCGCTTCATACCTCAGTCAGGTCACGCCGAGCGAGTCGAGCGCGATCAAGCGCGTTTCTTTCGAGCCGATGTTCCTCTCGCACCTGCGCAATACGCTTGGCCTGAAGACCGTCAAACGCGTCACCTTGCATGAACGCATGACCGCGCTGCGGCGCATGACCATCGTTACCGTCGAGCAGGGCACGCCGCGCAGCGAGGTTTGGCGTGCGCTTTACGGCATGAGCGCGTTCAAGGCTGATTGCGGCAAGATCGGCATTGCGGTCAATGAGGACGTTGATCCGGAAAACTCCGACGCGCTGTTCTGGGCGCTGGCCTTCCGCATGAATCCGGCGGAAGACCTGCAGATTCTGAAACACCGCAGCGGCGGCCACGGTCCGGAACGCGAACACGAGACTGATGAAGAAGATGCAACGTTGCTGATTGATGCGACGACCAAGGAAGTGCTGCCGCCGTTCGCCTTGCCCAAGCGCGAATACATGGAACGTTCACGCAAGATCTGGGAAGAAATGGGGCTGCCCAAGCTGCGGCCGCAATCGCCGTGGTTCGGTTCACCGGTGGGCGACTGGCTGGCGGTGTGGGACGAAGGCGGCAAACGAGCGGCCACCGGCGGTTATCTGGAAAACGGCCGCATCAGTGAAAAAGCGGTACGCAAGGGCTTGCGGCCCGAAACCAGTTATCGCCCGGATAAGGACCCTGATCAATAGCCTGCCCCATCGTCATTTATAAGTATTTGATTTTATTTGTTATTTGTTGGAATCGCCGGGCGTCCCGCTGGACGCCCGGTTGAGCAGGGCGCCTTGTTGGCAATGCCGGATGGACGTTGGTGCCCGAACTGCGCGACCATGCAAGCCGCACGGCAACGTACTGTGCGTTTAATGAGGGGCAGGCGGCGGATGTGATTTTGATTGGCCGCAAGCGCCGGACATTCATGTCAAACAATGAGGAGGGTCAATGTTCAAACATATCCTGATGCCGACGGACGGCACTGAACATTCCGAGCGTGCAGTCGAACGCGGCATCGAACTGGCCAAGCTTTGCGGCGCCAAGCTGACCGGCATCCATGTGATGCAGGATTACCGGATGATGCTCGGTCCTGAAGGTCTGGTGCCGTCGGAGCTGGACGAAGACATGGAGGCGCGCGACAGCGAGCGTGCCAAAAGCTTTCTGGCCTTCGTCCAGAAAACCGCAGATGCTGCGGGGGTGTCATGCGAAACGATCATTGTAAAGGGCATGCAGCCCTACGATGCCATTGTTGATACCGCCAATGATCGCGGTTGCGACCTGATTGTGATGACCTCACGTCACCGCAAGGGCCTGGTGTCGATGATTCTCGGCAGTGAGGCAAGCCGTGTGCTGCATCGCGCATCCATTCCGGTGCTGACGTTCCGCGCGCTGATGAGCGCGGATCATCCTGAAAAACTGAAACCTTCGTCCTGATCCGTGCCGGAGTTTCAGGCATAAAAAAACCGCAAGCGTCACCTGCGGTTTTTTTGTGGCGGCCGGTTACTGCACCTTGATGCCGGCCGACTTGACCAGCTTTTTCCACTGATCGACTTCGCGCACGATGTTGTCGGCGAATTCCTTCGGCGAGTTGCCCTCGGCTTCCATGCCGCCTTTGAGGAAGCCGTTGCGCACATCGCTGCGGGCGAGAATTTTTACCGACTCCGCATGCAGGCGGTCGATCACCGGCTGCGGTGTTTTTGCCGGCGCCAGCATGCCGACCCAGGAGGCGTGCTGGTAGCCCTTGACCCCGGCCTCCGCCACCGTCGGGATTTCCGGCGCGGCCTGCGAGCGTTTGGCGCCGGTGACGGCGAGGGCGCGCAGCTTGCCGCCGCGGATGTGCGGCAGCGCGGTGGAACTGGTGCCAAAGTTGACTTGCACCTCGCCGGAGAGCAGCGAGGTCATCGCCGGTGCGCCGCCCTTGAACGGCACCAGCAGCATCTTAGTCTGGCTCATGTACTGAAACAGCTCGATCGCGAGGTGGGTGCTGGTGCCGATACCGCTGAAGCCGGCGCTGATCTGTCCCGGCTTGGCCTTCAGCAGCGCCAACAGGTCGGCGAGGTTTTTGACCTGCACGGAGGGATGCACCACCACGATATGCGGCAGGTCGACGATCTGGGTGATCGGCGCGAAGTCGCGCACCGGGTCATAGGGCAGGTTGGGTTGCAGGGCCGGGGTGATCGACAGCGAGGCGGCGATGATCAGCAGCGTGTGGCCGTCGGGCGCGGCCTTGGCCGCCGCCTCGGTGCCATGCAGGCTACCGGCGCCGGGCCGGTTGTCAACGACGATGTTCTGTTTGAACACCTCGGTCAGGCGGTCGGTCAGCACTCGGGCGGCGACGTCGGTGGATCCGCCAGCACTTTGCGGCACGATGACGCGGATCGGACGTATCGGGTAATCCGCAGCGGTGGCCATGGTGGACATGGCCGTGGCTGCAGCGACCAGCATGGCAGCGATGTTGCGGCACTTGTTCATCGGATTCTCCTCAGGATTTTGTTATTGGCCTTCAGTTATTCGCCATCATATCCCGGCAGCACACGGGCATCGATCACGCAGACGCCGCCTGACTTGACGATGGCGATGCCGCGTTCAATGGCCGGCTGCATATCTGCCATTTTTGTGACCGGGCCGATGCCTTCGGCGCCCTGCGCGCGCGCCATCGCTGCGATGTCGATGTCCGGATCATTGATCTTCTGGCCGATCCACGCGTTTTCAGGGGGGCGGCCGCGGTATTCAGCGACATGGCTCTGGTGGCGCTCGTCGTTGAAGAACGAGCGGTTGTTGCAGATGATCATCAGGCAGGGGATCTGGTAATGCACGGCGGTCCACACCGCGGTGTTGCCCATCAGGAAATTGCCGTCGCCCATCAGGCCGATGGGGATGCGACCGCTGCCTTTGAGCGCGAGGGCCGCGCCGATGGTCAGGCCGGGTCCCGCACCGACGCCGCCGCCGCCGTCAAAGCCGAGGTAATCCAGCGGATGACGGAAATGCGTATAAGCGCCGCTCCAGCCCAGCGGCAGGTGGGTAATGCTGATGTCCTGCTTGCCGACTGCGGCATTGAAGGCATGGGCCAGGCCTTTCAGCGCCAGCGGTTCGCCGGGAGCGCCGGCCAGTGCATAGGCCGGTCCTTCAATCTTGCGCGGGCGTGCCGTCACTGCGGCGGTCAGCAGCGGCACCGCGGCATCGGGTTCGCAGTTCATCCACACGTCAGCCGGCGGCAGCGCCTGATAATCCATGCTCCAGCCGCGGTGCAACTGGCTGTCGCAGGACACATTGATGATTTTTGCATTGACCGGTTTATCGCCGAAGGTCTGCTTCAGCGCGCCAGCGAGATCCAGCCAGTCCAGTGCGAGGATCACGTCGGCCTCGGCCAGGGTTTTCCTGGCGGCCGGCACCAGACGGTTGGCCGGCGGCGCGGCGTGTAGCCGGTGATCGGTGGGGAAGGACGCGGCGAGTTTGATCTGGGTGATCACGCGCATGTCGAGTTTCTCGGCCAGCGCGACGCGGGCATTCCAGTGGTCGAGGCGACGCGAACCGCGGCCGCACAACATCACCGGATTTTTGGCATTCGACAGCAGTTTGGCTGCGGCCTCCAATTCGGTTTCCGACGGACGTACCATCGGCGGCGGGGCATAACGCGTCATGTCGGGGAGCGGCAGCGGCGCCTCGAGTTTTTCTTCCTGGATGGTCACATCGAGGTTCACGTACACCGGCGCACGCGGCGCGGTCATCGACAGTTGCGCGCCGCGGACCACGGCTTCGACTGCGGCGGCGACCGAACCCGGCTGGTTGTCCCATTTGGTGAAGTTGCGCACCAGTGCAGCCTGGTCGGAGCAGGTATGGATCCAGTCGATCCAGGGGCGGCGCTTGGCGGCATCCCAGGGGCCGGTGGCGCCGAGGATCAGCATCGGCGCGCGGTCGCACCAGGCGTTGAAGATCGGCATCGAAGCATGCATCAGGCCGACGTTGGAATGCAGGCCGACGGCCATCAGCTTGTTGCTGGCCTTCCAGTAACCCTGCGCAATCGAGGCGGCGTTTTCATCGTGCAGGCACAGCACCATCTGCGGTTTTTTGTTGCCGAGGTAATTGACCAGGCTGTCGTGCAGGCCGCGGTAGCTCGCGCCGGGATTCAGTGCGATGTACTCGATGTCCAGCGCGCGCAGCGTCCCGGCGATGACGTCGCTGCCGTAAAGCGTGTCGCTGGCGGCGGAAGGCGTCGGGGTTTCGTGTTTGATTGCGTTGTTGTTTGGTTCAGTCACGATAAGTCCTGTTTTAGAAAATCAAGATCAAATGCAGCCACAGAGGTCACAGAGGCCACAGAGTTTTCCCGGGTTGTTGAGCGTAAGCGTGACAGTAAACATTTACGCGGGCTACCGGCTGTGTACCGGCAAAGCTCTCCTCTGTGATCTCTGTGTCCTCTGTGGCTAAAAAAGGTTTTCAATCCACCTTCGCGCCGGAGTCCTTGATGACCTTGGCCCATTTGGTGAATTCGGTCTGAAGGAATTTGCTGAACATTTCACGTGTGCTGCCGACGGCAACGCTGCCGCTGTTTTTCATGCGTTCCTTCATCTCCGCACTGTGCATGATTTTTACGGCATGGCCATTGAGCAGATTGAGAATTTCCGGTGGCGTGCCGGCGGGTGCGAGCATGCCATACCACTGGCTGGATTGATAACCTTTAAGTCCCGACTCCGAGACCGTTGGCAGATCGGGCAGCGCCGGCAGGCGCTCCAGCGAGGTAACACCCAGGGCGCGCACGCGGCCGCTCTGGATCAGCGGCAGCGCGGTCAGCGCCGGCATGAACATCGTGCTGACTTCGCCGGACAGGATCGCGGTGATCGCCGGGCCGGTGCCGCGATAGGGTACGTGCACCATGTCGGTTTTGGTCAGCGTCTTGAACAGTTCACCGGCCAGGTGCGGCGTGCTGCCGCTGTCGGACCCGGCAAACAGCACCATGCCCGGACGGGCTTTGGCGACGGCGATCAGTTCCTTGACGTTTTTCGCCGGCAGTGACGGATGCACCACCAGAATGTTCGGTGCCAGCGCGAACAGGCTGATGGCGTCGAAGTCCTTCACCGGATCGTATTCGGCGTTCTTGAACATGCTCGGTGTGGTGACGAAGTTCACGCCGTTCACCAGCAGCGTGTAACCGTCGCGCGGCGATTTGGCCACGATGCGTGAACCGATCATGCCATTGGCGCCGGGGCGATTGTCGACGAGTACCGGGCGGCCTACGGCTTCCGACAGTTTCGGTGCGAACAGCCGTGCCATGGTGTCAATGCCGCCGCCGGCGGGGAAGGGCACGATGATGCGTACCGGACCGGTGGGATAACTTTGTGCGCTTATGCTGCCGGCAGCGCACATCAGCAGCGTGCCGAGCAGCGTGCGCAAGTGCAGGTTCGTCATGCTGAATCTCCTCGTGATCACTTCAGGCCGAGCAGTGCTGCGCCGGTATCCCAGCACACTGCGCGTCGCGCGGCGTCATCCATCGCCTTGTTTTTGTTTACAAAGTCAACCGGGGCCGGGTCGCGCAAGGGGAAGGGATAATCGCTGCCCAGCGCGACCTGGCCGGCGCCGACGCGTTCGATCAGGTAGCGGAACGCTTCGTCGTCATGCAGCACGGTGTCGTAATACAGATTGTTCGCGTACTGGCCCAGCGGATTTTTCACTGTGCCTTTGGCGAAGGGCGGCGCAGTCACGCGGCCGCGGTCGATGCGCCCGAACTGGTAAGGCACGCAGCCGCCGCCATGCACCAGCAGCACACGCAGTTTCGGGAAGCGGTCGAACACGCCGCCGAGCAGCAGCGCTGCCGCCGCGAAAGTGGTTTCACTCGGATTGCCGACGAGGATGTGCAGAAACAACCTGCGAATGCGTGGCGGCACGGAGAGGTCGGCCGGGTGAATGATCACCGGGACATTGAGTTCCTGCGCGGCCGACCAGAACGCGTCGTATTGCAGCGCATCGAGACCTTCTTCTTCAACACGGGCGCCGATCTGCACTGCGCGATGACCGAGCTTTTGCACGGCGTAACGCAATTCATCAGCCGCCACTGCTGCATCCTGCAGCGGCACCGCAGCGGCTGCCGCGTAACGGTCGGGGCGGCGCGCAGCCATTTCGGCCAGCGTTTCATTCTGCGCGCGCGCCAGCCACTGGCCGGCTTCGGTTGGCAGGTGATAACCCGCAAGGTCCATCCATCCGGCGAGCAGTTGCACGTCGATACTGGCTTCGTCCATCCACTTCAGGCGCGCGGCTTCGTCGTTCAACGGCGGGATCAGCGGCATGCCGGTGAGCCGGCCGCCGACGGAGATGCGTGTTGCGCCGTCTTCACCCTTGACGATTTTGACGCCGTGCTTTTCGCCTTCAGCGTTAATGCGTTCGACCAGTGGCTGGCCGACATGGTGGGCGTGGATATCCAGGCAGCGGGTAATGCCCGCTTGACCTGCTGCGCGTTCGTTGCGCGGCGTCGCGTGCTCGCTCATGTCTCGCCTAACTCCAAGTTATGTCTCGACATTCGCTGCGCGGCTCATTGCGCAACGATCTGCTCGCGACGGTCCTGCGGGCATTACCGGGGTGGTTTGTTGTGTTCATGCTGCGCGACTGATGACTTCGCGGAAACGCGCGGCGATGTCCTGCGGTTTTTCGGTCGGTGTGATGTGACGGCCGCCGGGCAGCACGGTCAGCGTCGAACCGGCAATGCCTTTGTGCAGGGCTTCGGCCATGGCGACCGGTGTTGCGTAGTCTTTTTCGCCAACCGCGACGGCGGTCGGAACCTGGATAGACGCAAGACCCTTGCGCAGGTCGCCGTCACCGAGCATCTCGCAGGTTTTGACGTAGCAGTCGACGTTGTTGTCGAGGAAGACCTTGACCAGGCGGTCAACCGTTGCCTTCTGGTTGGCACGGAAGGCGTCGCCGAACCAGCGGCCGGTCTGGAATTCCACCAGCGCGCCCATGCCTTTTTCCTTGCCGGTGGCACCGCGCTCGCGCCAGACCTTCGGAGCGTCTTCGCCATACCAGGCGGTGGTGTCGATCAGCACGAGGCCGGTGCAACGCCTGGGATACTCAATGGCAAAAGCCTGCGCGACCATGCCGCCCATTGAGCAGCCGCCGACAATGGCTGACGGCCATTTCACGTGATCCATCAACTCGGCGAGGTCGCGTGCGAACAGCTGCGGCGTGTAAGTGGTCAGCGGCTGGCCGGAGCGGCCGTGGCCGCGGCAGTCCCAGGTCAGCACCTGGCAGTCTTGCGAGAGTTCCTTGGCAACGTCGTCCCAGATGCTGCGGTCCAGTGCCAGTGAATGCACCAGTGCGATGCGCGGCGCGTTGCTGCCGGCACCGTTGTGCAGGGTGTAGGCGATTTCGCAGCCGTCGGAAGTCTTGAAGCGGTCAGCCATGTTTATTTCCTTATTGATCAATAACGAGTTGCAATCACATTCCGTTCGCCCTGAGCCTGTCGAAGGGCGATGACATGCAAACGGGCTTCGACAGGCTCAGCCCGAACGGTGTTGGTTTTTTACTTGCTTTGCATTGCTTTTTGCCAGGCGCGGATCAGCGTGCGCGCGCCGATTTCCACGGCCATATTGCGTTTGTACATCGCCGAGCCACGGACGTTGCTCAGCGGTTGCGCGAGTTCACGGACCGGTTTGACTGCCGCGCGGATTTTGGCTTCGTCGAACGCCGAGCCGTTCAGCGATGACAGATCGACAATGAGCGGTTTCCAGCTGACCGCGCCGACGACCAGACGGGCAGCGATGCATTTGCCGTTTGCATCGAGCGTCACCGTTGCCGCGGCGTTGGCGGTCGGCGTTTCCATCACGCCGCGCGGCAGGAACTTGTGGAAGGCCGAGCCGCTGCGTGGGGGCAGGGCGTCGACTTCGACGGCGATCACCATTTCATCTTTGGCGAAACGTCTGTCGAAGGCTTCGGCCAGCGCCCAGGTTTTTTGGCCTGCAGGCGAAGCCGTAACCACGCGGCCGTTGACGCCCACCAATGCCACCGGCAGATCGAAGCCGCCGATCAGCGGGCCGACACTGCCACCGACGGTGGTCATCTGGCGCACGCGGGTATGGCCGGCGGCGTCGAGCGATTCTGTAAGCACGGCCCATTGTTCGCGCAGCCCCCGGTGTGTGTACAGGGTCTGCTGGTTTACCGCGGAGCCAATATGCAAGCGGTTGTTTTTATTGACTATTTTTAACAGTTCCGGAATCCGGCTGACCACCATCAGCCGCTTGGCCTGAGGATATCCGGTGCGCTCGCGGCGGATGGCGTGCGACATGCCGCCGGAAATGATCGCGGTATCGCCTTCGGCGTAGAACTTGATTGCCTCATCCAGTGTTTTCGGTTGCAGCAGTTCCGGTCGCGAAGGACGCACACCCGAGGGCCGGCCGGTGACCAGCCGTGACCACACGCCGCCCTTGGGCGGCGCTGCCGGTGTCTTGTCTTCGTCGGCATACAGTTCCGGATGCAGCGCGCGATGAATTTTTTCCGCGGTGATCGGCAGTTCGTAAATGCGCACGCCGACCGCATCCGAAATCGCGTTGGCGATGGCAGCGGGAATCGCATCAAGACCGATTTCACCGAGACCCTTGGCGCCGAAGGGACCTGAAGGTTCGTAGGAATCCGCAAACGCCACGTGCATCTTCGGCACAAAGTCCGCAGAGGGCAGCGGGTAGTCGATGTATTGCGGATCGGTGGGCGTGCCCTGATGCCAGTCGAAATGTTCGATCATCGCCAGGCCGATGCCCTGCACTACGGCACCTTCAACCTGCCCCTGCGCGGCAGAGGGATGAATGACGGTGCCGCAGTCGACCACCGCCGAAATCTCCTTCAGCTGCACCTGGCCGGTGCCGCGATCCACTTCGACTTCAACGGCTTGCGCGGCAAAGTTGTAGGCGCCGGATTCATTGCCGTAACGGCTGTGATCCGGGAACTCCGAAGGGTTGTCCCAGTTGCCGACACCGACGATGGCTTCGCCGCCGCGTTTGTAGATATTGGCGCGGACGACGGCGCTGATCGGCTTGAATTCGCTTTCAGCGCCTTTGCGCGGGCCGATCTGGCCGTTGATGATGGTCAGCTCATCGACCGGTTTCTTGAACTGTTCGGACGCTGCTGCCATCAACTGCTTGTGCGCTTCCGATGCGGCGCGTTTGACGGCATTGCCCGCGACGTAAGTCACGCGGCTGGCCAGCGCGCCCAGCGAGTGCGGATGCACATCGGTGTCCGGGCGGGTGATGTCGATGTCGTCGTAGGGCATGCACAATTCTTCGGCGGCGATCTGCCGCAGCACGGTCAGCGTGCCCTGGCCGATTTCACCTTCACCGGTAATGATGGTGGCGCGACCGTCTTCATTGATGCGCACGATGGCCGAGCTGCCGTCCCAGTCGCCGAAGCTGCGGCGGCCGTTGACGTGGATGCTGCAGCCCATGCCGAGGCCGGTATCCGGCTTGTGCGTCTTGCGTTTGTCTTTCCACTGAATCAGGTCGGCAGCCTTGTCGATGCACTGACGCAATTCGCCGCTGGTGATCTTGTGGTTGTGCGGCGAGACGTCGCCTTCTTCGACGGCGTTCATGCGCAGCAGATCAACCACGTCGATTTTCAGCTCCTCGGCGGCAAGATCCCAGGCCTGTTCGACGGCCCAGTCGGCCGACGGATTGCCGAAGCCGCGGAAGGCACCGGTCGGCACGAGGTTGGTGTAAAGCAGCGTCGATTTCGCACGCGCATTCGGATATTTATACAGCGCGTCGTGACGCACCGTCGCGGCGCCGAGAATCGCCTGTGATTTGCCGGTGTAGGCGCCGTTGTCGGCCCACATGCGGATTTCCTTGGCCAGTACCTTGCCGGCTTTGGAGAAACCCAGGCGCACCCAGTAACGCATCGGCATGCGCGGATGGCTGGCGAGGAACTCCTCTTCGCGAGTGTGAATCAGCTTGACCGGGCGTCCTGCCTTGCGCGCGAGGATCGCCGCGATCACCGAACAGTTGTCATCGCCGGACTTGCCGCCGAAACCGCCGCCGACTTCAGTCTGGATCACCCGCACCTGTGATTCCGGAACACCCAGCGCCACCGAATAACGGCCGCGGGCGAGGAAGGGCGTCTGCGTGTTGCACCACATGGTTACGCGGTTGTTGGTCCAGTGGGCGACACAGCCGATGGTCTCCAGCGAGGAGTGCCATTGCCGGATTGAGTCCCAGGTCCCTTCGACGACGACGCCGGATGCCTTGAAGCCGGCATCGACTTCGCCGCGCTCAAACGCAAATTCATGGGCAACGTTGCCCGGGGCATCGTCATGTACCAGCGGCGCGCCGGGCGCCATCGCTTCATCCAGCGAGAACACTGCGGGCAGCGGTTCGTATTGAACAACAATGTGGTCAACCGCAGCGCGTGCGGTTTCGGGGTCGGTGGCAGCCACCGCGGCGACTTCATCACCGACATAACGCACACGGCCAATGGCCATTGGATAAAGGTCCGGACGGAAAGCGCCCCATTTGCGCTTGGCCGTGTCTTCTCCGGTGACCACGGCCTTGACGCCGGGCATCGCACGGGCAGCGCTGGTGTCGATGGACAGGATGCGCGCGTTGGCGTGCGGGCTGCGCAGCACTGCGGCGTACAACATGCCGGGCATGTGCAGGTCGGCGACATATTGCGAGGCGCCGGTGACTTTGGGTTGCGCATCGGTGCGCGGTACATCCTTGCCGATGACCAGCAAGCCGGATTCAAATTTTGGGTCGCGCAGATTCTGGTGACGGTTGCTCATGCTTTGCCCGCCTTTTTCAGCAGTGCCGCCGCTTCGCGGTAGGCATCCATGATTTTCACGTAGCCGGTGCAGCGGCAGTACACGCTGTCCGCGCTCTCGCGAATTTCCTGCTCACTGGGGTCGGCATTTTTTTCGAGCAGCGAGACGCACTGCATCACGTGTCCCGGAATGCAGATGCCGCATTGCATCGCCGACTTGTTGATGAAGGCTTGTTGTACCGGATGCAGCACGCCGGCCTGATCTAGGCCCTCGACAGTGCGCACTTGGGTGCCGTCGCACAATGCCGCCAGCTGCAGGCATGAAGAAACCGGCGCACCGTCGATGATCACCGTGCAGGTGCCGCAGGCGCCGATGCCGCAGCCGTGTTTGGTGCCGGTGAGTTGCAGGTCTTCGCGCAATACATCGACGAGCAGGCGGTCAGCCGATTTCAGATGAACCTCAACGGGATCGCCGTTGAGTATGAATTTGATCAACATGTCAGTCTCAGGGAGGGGAGGCGGGAAAGCCCGAAATTATAAGGGAAGCGCTGTCGGACAGGCCCGCCCAATTTGGGCGGATTGAGGCGGGCGTTTTGCCTTGCACCATTGGCACTTTGCTTGCCCTGCCCGGGAGGGTCGGCTAAGCTGGTTTTTCGCCATTGCACACGACCAAGCAAAACATACAGATTTTGCGGCGCGCGCCGGCTTACCTCAGGAGAGAGAACATGCTTAAGATGGTCATGACGCCGGCTCCGGCGTTTCGCAGCACCGTACTGGCGCTGCTCGGATGCATTGCTGTCGCGGGCTGCCAGTCCCGCGGTCCCGAGCTTGTTCTCGACGCGCCACAGACTGCGCCGGACAAGCGCATGGTCACCCAGGGGGCGGCGAAAAAGATCATTGTGCAGAACCTGACTAGCTGCGCCCACACCAATCCCAAGATGAATCTGCGGGTTGCCGGCGTCGGCGAAATTACAGCCACCGACGGCACGGTGATCACGGTGCCTGTAAACACCGCATTGCAGCGCAAGGAAGGACCGTTGTCCTACGACCTCTACAACGAGTGCAACAAGTTCATGCCGCCGAATGCGGCGGCTGTTTCGACTGACAAGGTGCCGGTCATCGAGATTGATGCGGACGGTGAAGTCGTCACCGGCTTCATTGTTGCGGACAATTACTTCGAACTGTATGTGAACGGCAAGCTGGTTTCAGTGGACAACACCCCCTACACGCCGTTCAATTCGGCGATTGTAAAGTTCAAGGTCAAGCGCCCCTACACCATGACATTCCTGCTGGTGGACTGGGACGAGCAACTGGGTCTCGGCGTTGAAAACATGGCGCGTCTCAAGGAGCCCTGGTATCTCGGCGATGGCGGCCTGATTGCCAAATTCAGCGACGGCACGGTCACCGACAGCTCGTGGAAGGCGCAGACCTACATGGTTGGTCCGCTGGACAGCCCGAACGACGTGGTGGAAAAGGGCAATATCCGCCTGTTCAACAAGCTCGGCCGCACCTATCCCCATGTAAAAAAGCCGGAATGCCGGGACAACTGCTACATGGTGCATTACAGCTATCCGAAAAACTGGCAATCGAAAACATTCAACGACACGAACTGGCCGCGCGCTTACGAATACACCGATGAAGAAATCGGCGTGACCACCCTCACCGCATATACCCGTTATCCCGAGTTTTTCGAGGGCGCGCGCTGGATCTGGTCTTCGAACCTGGTGTATGACAACATCGTGATTGCGCGCAAGGTCGTGCGCTGATGTGATGTTCTCGCGACAGATCCGGACGGCCGGGTCTGTCAGTTGGCCCACCTGGAGTGCTGAATTGATCAACGAAACCATCAAGGTTCGCGTCACCGAAACAAAACAGCTGATGGACGTTGTGGTGTTCGACAAACGGCCTTCGTCAATCCAGGTGGTGCTGGGCAGCGGTGTACACAGCGTCAAGTGCGAACTGACGCCAACCCGCAACGGCATGGCCTACTCCGGGTCGGTAATGGGGCGCGAGATTGTTTATGAACGCAGCCGCGAGCAGGTCCAGGCCGACATTGACCGCCTTAACCCGGGTGAATACCGGCGCTGAAGGGCTGAGTCAGAATATTCGCGTCAACAGTATGGTCAGCCCGGCTGCTGATATCACGCCGAATGTCAGCGCCATGCCGGAGATCCGGTAACGGAAATTCTCTTGCGTCTGGCTGACGCCCCAGGCATGGGCCAGTCGTCCGCAAACCAGCACGGCAGCGAGTGCGTGGACCCACCATTTCGGCGTGCCGTCCATTTCCACAAAAAAGATCAGCAGCAGGGCCAGCGGCACGTATTCCGCGAAGTTGGCGTGCACGCGCATCGCCCGCCGCAATTCGCTGTTGCCGCCGTCGCCGACGGCAACCTGATGTCTGCGCCGCAAGCGGATCGTGCGGACACTGAGTGCAATGAACAGCCCCCCGAGGATGGTGGCGTAAATCGGTGTAACGGTCATGGCGGCTCCGGCAGTTTTCGTGCGTTGACGGATTCTATCGCCTGCCGGTAATCAGAACGTTTTGGTCACTGCAATTTCGCGCATGACCGCCTCTGCGCTGTGGTGGTGTGCGGCACGTTCGCGATCTGCAATGGCATGAGCATCCCTGCGACACCAGGTTTGCAGGTAGGCCCCGAGTTCACGTGCATGGGCGATCACGGCTTCGCCCAGCCGGATCCGACCTGCCGAATAAGCGGGCAATGCCAGCCCGATGTTGTTGTGATGCAGGTGCAGCAGGTCGGCCAGCGCCAGTGCGTCACCGGCCGCCTTGGAGACGCCCATCCCGACGTGCGGCCGCGCCACAAAAGCCGCGTCGCCCAGCAGTGCCACTCGACCCCAGTTCATGCTTCGGGATTCAAGGTCGAAGATCGCCTGAAAAAAGGGCTGGCGTGTTTTTTCAACGACTTCGGCGAACTGCGGGGAGAGGTGATCCCGTGCGGCCCTGCGCATCGCGGCCAGGACTTCGGCACGGATCAGTGGTGGCGGAATGCCGAGCTCATGCTGCCGGCCCTGGCTGTCGGTACAAAGTTCCGGCAGTTCATCCTGGACGTGCGTCGGGCGATACCAGACGAAATTGAAGCAGCGTTCACCGGCCCGGGTGGAATTGTTGAAACCCGCAACCGGATAGCCCAGCATGTGTTCGCGCTCTGCAAGGCTGAATGCGAATCGCGGAAACAGGTCGCGGTGTGTGTCCGGGCTCAGCGCCTGTTCCTCAACCAGTCCCCGCCACGCCACATAACCGGCATATTGCGGCTGCGCGTCCGGTGCGAACTGCTTGCGTACTGCCGAACGGATGCCGTCGGCGCCGATCAGCAACTCGCCGGTAGCGTGTGCGCCATTGCTGAAACGGACGGTGACTGAGGCATCGTCCTGCGCAACCCGGGTACAGCCGCGGCCCAGGTGATAGCGATCCTCAGGAAATGCCGCCAGCAGCAGCGTGTGCAGGCGACCCCAGGTCGTCAGGCATTGGCGGATGTCCAGCGTGCCTGCAACCGATCCGTCACGTTCGAAGGCGACGCGGCCGGCGATATCAACGCCGATGGTGTCGTCCACCGGAATGCCGATGCGTTTGAGTGCGGCAAACAGGTCCGGGTGGGTGATGATGCCGGCACCGCGGCCGGCCAGCGGTTCTGCTGACTGTTCAAAGACGTGAACGTCCCAACCCTGAAGATGCAGCAGATTCGCTGCAAAGAGTCCGCCCAGGGAACCGCCGATGACCAGCGCGCGCGGCGCGCGTGATGCCGCGGCCATGCGGTTCAGGCCGCCGGTGCGATCTCGGCAGCGGGGTAGTTCAGCTCTATGGTGACGCCGCTGGGATCTTCGAAAAAGACCTGGTGTATGCCCAGTGAGGGAACGCTGCGCTCGCGGGATGCAATGCCGTGGCGCTGCAGCCGGGTGCGCATGTCGTCGAGTCCGGTCGCGGCAAACGCCATGTGATCGACGGTGCCGGTACCCTGCAGGGAGGCGACATCGCGGTCACCTAGATAATCCTTGAGTCCCTGAGGATCATCCGGATCGATGCCGATGATGTGCACAACGCCGGTGGTCTCCGGGTATTGCGCGCCGTTGTAGAGCCAGATTCCCGGGAACTTGAACGGCGGGCGGAAGCCCGCCGTAAAGCCCATGACTTCGGTGTAAAAGCGGCGCGATGCCTCGATGTCGAGCGTGCGGATCGAGTAGTGATCAAGCTTGCCGACAGGCATGCGCCGCTCCCGGTTTACTGCAGTGGTGAAAATGCCGACGGCATGACGATCTTGTTTTCCTGGGCAACCAGGGTCACTTCAGGCAAGCCTTCCTTCTTGGCGACCAGCGACGGGGGCCAGACGCCTTCAGCGAGCGCTTTTTGGCGCATCTGATTGCGTGCTTCCAGCGTCGGATAGGACCAGATGTGGACAAAGCGGTTGACGCTGCCGCACTCGGCATACCACATCGCCACCAGGGGGCTGATCTTCACCCGGGCAGGCAGTGCTTTTTCCCAGGTCTTGGCGACCTTGCCCTGTTCGCCCGGCGCATGGGTGTAGGTGCGCATCTCGAAAATCGGTCCCATTTTGCCGGGCTTCACTTCCGGCGAAAACGCGAACGGAATGAAGATTTCGGTGCGCATGTTGAGGATGAATTCGCCAATCTTCGGCGGCCAGTTGCCGGAAGAGGCGGCTTCGTTGCGGATGCGCTCGCGTTCCGCCATGTCTTTGTAGGGCCAGACATGGATGATCTGGTTCAGCGGGCCGATTTCGGTGTGCCAGAACGCAGCCAGCGGGGACAATTTTTTGCGGAACTCGTAGGCCTCGCCGAAACGCTTTTCGACTTCGGGCACGGAATGGGGTTTCAGGTCGTAAGTGCGCACTTCGTAAATCATGGTTTGCTCCTCCGGTCGTCGCCGCTTTATGGAGCGGCGATATTACCAGAGGCGGCGCGGAACGCCCGCGCCGCGTTCCTGCCTCAGAGCCCCTCGTTGGCCTGCTGTCCTGCGTGATACGTGGTGTATACCAGCACGGGGATTTTCAGCCCGCCGAGATGCTGATCGAGCAGCGGTTTGACGTCGCTCCAGGCCAGCCGTCCAACGCCGGTGGCGAGGCGCGGCAGGGCAATGCTGGTGAACTTTTCTGCTTCTGCCAGCCTGGCCAGTTCGCGCAGGGCGTGCCCGACATGCTGCACGGTTGCCGGACCCGGGGTGCCGCCGTGGTGGCCTTCGATTGCATCCTGCGTAAACAGGCTGACGACGCGTTTGCCGTCGGCTCCCATCCAGGCCCAGAGGGTGCCGGACTTCGGGTGCTTGGACTGGCAGAAGTGGCGGAAATCCTTGTACATCGCCGGCCAGTGTTCGCGCAGCTGCAGTGCTAGACCGGTGTGGAAGGGGTCGTTCGGTGCCACGCCGTGGGCGATGGCTTGTGCTTTGGTTAGCAGCAGGTCGCCGCTGACTTCCTTGATCATGAATGCCTCCGTTGAAATGATGAGTCGATCCTGTCGCTCACAGCTTCAAGGTAGTCGCATAAACGACGGGGCATTTTGATACAGCGCAAAGATCGCACCAATAAGAAGCATTCAGGATGCCGCTTATCCGGTCATATGCTGGACATCTTTCCGCGGAGGGTGCAAGCCGTATTACACTGTGGTTGGCTGTACGGGACGCAACATAAAAATACCCGCGCCCGACGGCCATTCCACGAATGGAGGAGATGATGCCCAAGCATCGAGTGTTTTGCGTGAGCCTGTTGCTCGCGGCAATGATGACGTCCGCGGTTGTCCATGCACAGTCCTGGCCAACCCGTCCGATAAGGCTGGTCGTACCGTTCGCACCGGGCGGCAATACCGACATTATCGCGCGTGCGATTGCGCCGAAAATGACCCAGGAGCTCGGCCAGCAGATCCTGATCGACAATCGCGGCGGCGCCGGCAGCACCCTCGGTACCGCCATCTTCGCCAAGTCACCGCCGGACGGCTACACCATAGGCATGGTGTCCAGCGCGCATGTGATCAACCCCGGCGTGCGCAAGACCCTGCCATACGATTCCATCAACGATTTCGCGCCGATCACCCTTGTTGCCGATGTGCCGAACGGCCTTGTCGTGCATCCTTCGCTGCCGGTGAGGGACATCAAGCAGTTGGTCGTGCTGGCGAAAGCGCGTCCCGGCCAGTTGGCCTATGCAACGCCCGGTCATGGCACATCGACGCATCTGGCGATCGAAATGCTTTCCAATGCCGCGGGCCTGAAGATGCTCCATGTTCCGTACAAGGGTGTTGGCCCCGCGACAACCGACGTCGTCGCCGGACAAGCGCAGATGATCTTTGCGGCGCTGCCTGCGTTCATTGAATTCGTGCGTGCCGGACGCCTGCGCATGATCGCGCAGGCAGGCGCCAAACGCTCTCCTGCTGCGCCCGAGGTGCCGACGATGATCGAGCAGGGCTACAAGGACTTCATCGTCTCCAGCGGTTTCGGCATGTTTGCGCCGGCAAAAACGCCACGCCCGGTCGTCGACCGGCTCAACGCCGCGGTGGTCAAAGCGCTTGCGGACCCGGCCGTGCGGAATGGATTGTCCAGCCAGGGTGCCGAACCCGTCGGCAATTCGCCGGACGAATATGACCGTTACAACCGCTCGGAAATCGAGCGCTGGACCAAGGTCGCGCGTGCGGCCAACGTTGTTCCTGAATGAACCTGATTGTTTTTCCATTACTGATTTGCGACCAGCCCAACCAGGAGTAAGCCCGAAATGAGCAGCAAAAAATTCAAGGTTTCGCAGCCGCGCAAGATGAAACTGATTGTAGAAAAAAATGTGCAGATCCCGATGCGCGACGGCACGCTGCTGTACGCCGACATCTTTCGCCCGAATTTCAAGGACAAGGTGCCGGTGCTGTTCAACACCAGCGTCTACCAGAAGGACAAGGTTTGGAGCCCGCCCGCCGACCTTGAAGAAAAAGCCAATCCCTATATGTGCTGGGAGACGGTCAATCCGCTGTGGTGGTGTCCGCGCGGTTACGCCTGTGTGCGCGTGGATTCCCGCGGCGCCGGCCGTTCGCCGGGCAAATCCGAGCCGAGCTCCTATCAGGAAGCGCTGGATACCTACGACGCCATCGAATGGGTGGCGAAGCAGCCCTGGTGTTCGGGCAACGTCGGCATGTCAGGCATTTCATATCACGCCTCATCACAATGGCGCGCCGCCAACATGCAGCCGCCGTCGCTGAAATGCATCATGCCCTGGGAAGGCCGCGCGGATCAGTATCGTGACCAGGCCTACCACGGCGGCATTTTTGCATTGGGCTTCATCGGCAACTGGTGGCTCACGCACACCGCCCATCACCTGCTCGGCAAGCCGCGCAGCTATAACCCCGACGCTTTCCACAACGACATGATGTGGAACTATATGCGCAATGATCTCGACTCGCAGTATTGGCGCTCGAACAGCGCGCAGTGGGACAAGATCAAGGTTCCGGTTTATTCGGTCGGCAACTGGGGCGGGTTCTCGATGCACCTGCGCGGCAATACCGAAGGCTTCATGAATGCGGCATCCAAGCACAAGAAGCTGCGCATTCATACCGGTTCACACTTCCATCCTTACCATTCGGAGGAAGGTCGTACCGACCAGCTGCGCTGGTTTGATTACTGGCTGAAGGGCATCGACACCGGCATCATGAAAGACCCGCCGGTCAAGCTGGAAATCCGCACCGGTGGCAGCAAGAAGCCCTATGCCTTCCGTTATGAAAATGAATGGCCGCTGAAGCGCACCAAGTGGACCAAGATGTATCTGAACATTGAGCGCCAGCCGACCGACAAGGAAGAACTGCTCGAAGGCACGCTGGTCAAGACGCCGCCGCGCAATGCGGCCAAGGCTACGTACTCCGGCAGCGGCTCCACTAGCGCCGGTGTGGCATCGGCATCGTCATTGGCCACCACCCATGGTCACGGCGCCTCCGGCCGCAGCGGTGTTTCATTTGTGACGCCCGTGCTTGCTGAAGATACCGAGGTCACCGGGCCGATCGTTGCCAATCTGTGGGTATCGAGCTCCTCCGAGGACATGGATCTTTTTGTAACCATCCGCAACATGGATGCTGACGGACATGATGTCTGTGAAGTCGGCCAGCATGGCCAGCCGGTGCCCTGCGTCACCAAGGGCTGGCTGCGCGCTTCCCATCGCAAGCTCGATCCGGAAAAAACGCTGCCCTTCCGGCCCTATCACTCGCACGACGAGCGGCAGTGGCTGAAAAAAGGCGAAATCGTTGAATGCCGTGTCGAGGTGTGGCCGACGAGCATGGTTTTCAAAAAGGGGCACCGCATCCGTATCGACATCCAGCCGCGGGATGGCGCCGGCAGCGCGCCGTACACCCATTACCATTGCGATTACAACGCCGGTGCGAAGAATACGATTTATGCCGGCGGCAAGAACGCGTCTTATTTGATGTTGCCGATCATTCCGGCGAAGAAGGGGCGTTAACCGGTATTTGCGTGACTGCAGGCAAAAAAACAGCGCCGTTCGCGGCGCTGTTTTTGTTTGCGGGCCGCAGGCGGCTCAGCGTGCGTCGAGCGTATCGCGCACCCACGCCAGCACCGTGGTCAGCCGCGGCGGCAGCACATCCTCGGATTCGTCGAAGGTGACCCAGCGCCATTCATCGTAGGCGGGCTGGCCGAGTTCATGCACGATGGGCAGCGTCACTTCCGCGGTGTTGGTGATCGCCAGGTAGTAGCGCGCGATTTCGCCGGTGCCGTAGGCGATGGTTTCCTTGTGCGATTCGGCGGAATCGAAGGCCAGGTCCGAGATGCCCGTGCCTTCGGTCGCTTCGCGCCGTGCAGCGTCATGCGCGCTTTCGCCTTCTTCGAGCAAACCCTTGGGAAAATCCCAGTTATTGCCCGAGCGTAATACCAGCAGGCGCCAGTCGCCGCCGCGGCGCCGCGCGATGACGACGCCGGCCGAACGGACAACGGTGACGGGCGCGGTCACGGAATCTGGATCTTGCTGCCGGGATTGCCCATGCCGGGCACGACAATCGATGAAGCCTGCTGGCGGCGCAGTTCCTGCAGTTCACGCACCGTACGTTCCACCGCTTCCTTGGCGGCGTCGCCGAATTTCTCGACGGCTTCAGCCACTCCGGCGGCTTCGATTTCGAAGTTGATCGGCAGCGGGCCGGCGTTGGTCATGATCTGCGCTTCGCCAAGATAGATCGTCGGGCGCGCGCTGTCGTCGGCACCGGCGCTGGTGATCGGGGTCATGCGGCGGATGGTGCCGACCTTGCGGTCGGTGATGATGTCTTCGCGATACAGCGTGGTCGCGTCCATTTTGCTGTCAGGGGTATCGGGTCTCTGGGCCATGGCGTTTGCATCCGGTGTGGAAGGTAGAAAAAGTCGGGAAGGGGCGTAGGGTATCAAAAACGCCCGGTTGATGGCATGCCCGGTGCGATAATGCCGCCATGTCCGGCATCATTCTGACCACCATCAACGCCCGTTATGTCCATGCGGCCCTCGGCCTGCGTTATCTGCGCGCCAATATGGGGCCCTTGCGCGAGGCAACCCGTATCCGCGAGTTCGTGCTCGGCGACCGGCCGGCCGACATCGCCGAACGCCTGCTGGCCGACCGGCCGCAGCTGATCGGCTTCGGCGTCTATATCTGGAATGTCGAGGAAACCACGCGGCTGATCGCGATCATCAAGCGTGTCGCGCCGGAAGTGATCGTTGTCGTCGGCGGACCGGAAGTGAGCTACGAAACCGGAGAGCAGCGCATCTGCGCGCTCGCCGATTATGTAGTCACCGGCTGGGGCGACATCACTTTTCCGCAGTTGTGCGCCGACATCATGGCCGGCAAGCCGCCGCAGCAGAAGGTTCATGCCGGCGTGCAACCTAAACTCGCGGACATCGCCTTGCCTTACGCCGAATACAACGACGAGGACATCGCGCGGCGTTTCATCTACGTCGAAGCTTCGCGCGGCTGCCCGTTCAAATGCGAGTTCTGCCTGTCGGCACTGGACAAGACGGCCTGGCCTTTCAAGCAGGAGCGTTTCCTCGCTGAACTGAAGGCGTTGTATGACCGCGGCGCGCGGCATTTCCGCTTTGTTGACCGCACCTTCAACCTGAAAGTGGCGGCAAGTCTGGCGATTCTTGATTTCTTTCTGGAGCGTCTCAGCGACGACCTGTTCATTCATTTCGAACTGATCCCCGATCATCTGCCGGAAAAACTCAAGGTGGCAATCCTGCGTTTCCCGCAGGGGCGGCTGCATTTTGAAGTCGGCATCCAGACCTGGGACGAGGCGGTGCAGGCGCGCATCTCGCGCAAGCAGGACAACGCATTGGCCGAGGCCAATCTGCGCTGGCTGCGCGAGGAATCTCCGGCGCTGATCCATGTCGATCTGATCGCCGGTTTGCCCGGTGAAGACCTCGCCACCTTCGGTCGCGGCTTTGACCGGCTCTATGCACTGAAGCCGCACGAAATCCAGGTCGGCATCCTCAAGCGCCTGCGCGGTGCGCCGATCGACCGCCACACCACCGGCCATGCGATGCGCTACAGCCCGGATACGCCCTATGTGGTGCTGGCCACCGACACGATGAGCTTTACTGACGTACAACGCATCGTGCGCTTCGCCCGCTACTGGGATTTGGTCGGCAACTCCGGCCGTTTTCACCGCGCCTTGCCGCTACTGCTGGCGGATTCGCCGTTTGCGCGTTTCATGCAGTTCACCGACTGGCTGTATGCGCGCACTGCAAAGACGCATGAATTCGCGCTGGAAAAATTGTGCGGGTACCTGCACGATTTCCTGGTGGAGACGGGCTCCGATGCGGCGACGGTGGCATCCGCAGTGGTCGGTGATTACGAAGCGAGCGGCGCCAAGGGCCGCCTGCCGTTCATGAAAACCGGCACGCGGCCGGAACCGCAGCCGGGCGCGCGCGGCAAACTGCGCCAGACGCGCCATGTGCATGCGTGATTTGAGGAATAGGCAGCTGTGGATTTCCAGCGAGATGACGAGGTGAACGATGCGACGGTTTGACCCCAATGAATTTGCCCGCAACGTGCTGGGCGAGAAGCTGCAGTCCTGCAGCGAACGGCCGGTGACCGGCTTTTTCCGTGACGGCTGTTGCAACACCAGCCCGGAAGATGCCGGTGTGCACACGGTGTGTGCGGTGATGACTGCGGAGTTTCTGGAATTCAGCAAGGCCCGCGGAAACGACCTGTCGACACCGGTGCCGGAGTTCGGTTTTCCGGGGCTGCAGCCGGGCGACCGCTGGTGCCTGTGTGCGCCGCGCTGGCGCGAGGCGCTCGATGCAGGCTGCGCGCCGCGTGTAGTGCTGGGCGCGACACACGAAGCGTCACTCGAATTTGCCTCGCTCGCTGATTTCAAGAAACACGCCATCGACCTTTCATGATCTTCTCGACAGGTTCATGATTTACCCCGTCCGTTCGGGCTGAGCTTGTCGAAGCCCGTTCACCCTTCGACAGGCTCAGGGCGAACGGGGATATGCTTTTGGAAATTAAAGGACAGGACGACAATGACTGACATAGACGGCAAGACCCAGGCCCCGTTGGTTTCGCAGGACCTGATCACGCTGACGCACATTATCTATGCGCTGCATGCCTTCAGCGTGCTGACGGGGATGTTCAGTGCGGCCTTCATCGTCACCGCCTTCCTCAGCGGCTGGCCGTCGATCATTGCGGTGATCATCAATTACGTGAAACGCAATGAGGTGCGCGGCACCTTCCTCGATTCGCATTTCTCCTGGCAGATCCGCACCTTCTGGTGGTCACTGCTTTGGGTGGTGATTGCCAGCGTGATGATCGCGACCATCATCGGCATGGTGATCGGTGTTCCGATCATGATTGTTGTTGGCCTGTGGATTCTGTACCGCATCATCCGCGGCTGGCTGGCGCTGATGAGCCGCAACGCGATGCCGATGCCCGACTGACATGTCGGTACGCATCGACAAGTGGTTGTGGGCCGCACGTTTTTTCAAGACGCGTTCGGTCGCGCAGCAGGCAGTCGAAGGCGGCAAGGTGCGGGTCAACGGCGAACGCGTCAAACCGGCCAAGGATCTGCGCGTCGGCGATGAACTGGCGATCCAGATCGGCAATGCGGAATGGCTCATCCGCGTCGAACAACTATCCGACAAACGTGGTCCGGCAACCGTCGCGCGTACGCTGTATGCTGAAGACGAAGCCAGCCGCATCCGGCGTGAGGAGCAGGCGGCATTGCGCAAGTTCGCCGCCGATCCCGCGCAGGACATCCACGGCCGGCCGACCAAGCGCGAGCGGCGGCAACTCGACCGCTGGCGCGACCACTAGATCTGCCTGCAAGTCACAAAGACGAGGAATACGGCCATGAGCAACAACGCAAAAAACATCGACCTTGAACAGGCCGCGAAGCTGATTCATGAACTGGAGCGCGACCTCGCCAAGGTGCAGGGCGGTGCGGGAGACGTGCAGCGTCTGCGCGATGAAGTGGAAACCCTGCGCAACCTGCTCAATTCGCCGGTGCAGCGCCACCACTGGGTCAGCGACAGCCTGCACGATATCCGCAGCCTGCTTGACGAAACCGTGGACGAAGCCATTTACGAGGGCACGACAATCAGCCGTTATGCCGCGGACATCGCCCGCATCCTCGGTCTGTGATTGAATAAAAAGTAAATAAAAACAATTACTTATAACGAGTAAACCGCGGTCTTCCCTGTCCCCGATTGCGGGGGCCACGTTGCCGCTGGACGTTAGAGGGCCAGGGTGTGGGGCCGCCACAAATTTTATTCGGCGGGTCAAACGTAAATCCGCTCAGGCCTTGAGCACACCCGCCTTGCCGTCTTCCACTACATACTGCCCGACATCGAAGACCCGTGACTGCGGGTCGGCCGTGTCGTAAACCCCGCGGAAAGTGGTCTCCCAGCGCCGTGGCGTGACTTCGTATTTGGAATAACCGCGGCGCTGGCTGTTGGCGAATTTCACATGCGGGTTTTTTGCGAGCAGCGTTTCGTTGCGCGCGCGGCTCGGGCCGTATGACGAGATCGACGTCGCCACGAATTCGCTGGCCACCACCGGCGAACGCTCGTTGTCGAAATCCACTTTCAGATCGCAGGCCGCGGCGAAATGCACATCGCCGCCGAGTACTACCGGATTGCGCAGCTTGCGATCGGCAATGAATTTGAGCAGCTTCTCGCGAGCCAGCGGATAGCCGTCCCAGCCGTCGGTATAAACCGTGCGCGTGTTTTCCGGTCCGCGGTCCGCCTGCGCCATCAGCGTGGTCTGCGCAATGATGTTCCAGCGCGCGGGTGATGCGGCCAACGCCTGCTCCAGCCATTGTTCCTGCGCTGCGCCCAGCATCGAGCGGCCGGCCTGGGTGCGTTCCGCGCACTCTGCCATATTGACCTGATTGCCGCCGGCGCGGCGCGTCGGCCGCGGGCAAACGTGGTAATCGCGGTACTGGCGCATGTCGAGCAACTGGATGCGCGCCAGATTGCCCATCACCTGCGTGCCGTAAATCTTCATGTTCGGACCGCCGGTGTAAGTGCCGGGCGGCAACGGCATGTGTTCGTAATAGGCCTGATAGGCGGCGGCACGGCGGGCAAGGAAGGCGTCAACCGGGTCGAAGTCCTGCGAGCGGTCATTGGCGTAATCGTTGTCGACCTCGTGGTCATCCCAGGTCACCAGCCAGGGGCAGGCGGCATGTGCGGCCTGCAAATGCGGGTCCATCCTGTACTGCGCGTAACGGTTGCGGTAATCGGCCAGCGTATACGGTTCGCCGGCATGGTGTTCACGCACACGGCCCTTGCCCCAGGAACTTTCGTAGATGTAGTCGCCGACATGCATGACGAAATCCAGTTCCTGTGCGGCCATGTCGCGATAGGCGGCATAGAAACCGTGTTCGTAGTGCTGGCACGACGCCACCGCAAAACTGAGCTTGCCGCGGGCATCGTCAGCCGCCGGCGCGCTGCGCGTGCGGCCGACCGTGCTGACCGCATCGCCAGCCATGAAGCGGTACCAGTACCAGTGCGACGGCGCGAGGCCCTTCGCCTGCACATGCACCGCATGCGCGAACTGCGGAGAAGCCAGCGCTTCGCCGCGGTCGACAATCTTACTGAACCTGGCATCTGCGGCAATCTCCCAGCGCACCGGCACATTCGCATCCGGCATGCCGCCGCCGTTCAACGGGTCCGGCGCCAGCCGCGTCCACAGCACCACGCTGTCGGGTTGCGGATAACCGGAGGCGACGCCCAGCGAGAAGGGATTCTGCGCAAAGCGCGGTTGGGCAATGACACGGGTGACGGGCAGGGCCAGTGCGGCGGAAAGGGCGGCGCTGCGGATCAGGAAACTGCGGCGGGTGTTGTTCATATTGAAACTATAACGCCTGACCGTTGCGGTTTGTGGACACACCCGCGCAATGTGTTTCAGGATGTTTGAGGGGATTAATTGGGTAAACTGCAACGGTGCACTTGGTTGTCCTAGAGGGAAGTTTATGAATGCATTGAGAAAAGCAGGACTTGTGCTGGGCTGTGTGTTGTTGATTACCGGGTGCGCAGTAGATTCGCCATCGCCGGCTCAATCGAGAACCGTAACCGGCAGCGTGACCTACCGTGAGCGCATCGCCCTGCCGCCATCCGCAGTCGTCAAAGTCCGCCTGGTTGATGTGTCGCGTGCCGACGCACCGGCGACCGTGATCGGCGAGCAGGTGATCAAGACCGCCGGCCGGCAGGTTCCGTTTGCCTTTGAGATTGCCTACGACCCGAAACGGATTGATGAGCGTTTCACCTACGCCGTGCAGGCGCGCATTGAGGATGAAGATGGCCGCCTGCGTTTTATCAGCGACCGGCATTACCCGGTGCTGACCCGCGGCGCGGGGCAGCATGTTGATCTGGTGCTGACGGCGGTGTCTGCGCCGGCGCACAAGTGATCTTCCGGTCCTTCAGCAAATGACGACGACGCTCAACATCATCGGCCCCGGACGCGTGGGGCGCACGCTGGGTGCCTTGCTGGCGCGCAAGGGGCTTTGCGCGGTGCAGGATGTATTGAGTGCGGAATTCGCGACCGCAGAATCGGCGGTGGCTTTTATCGGCGCAGGTCGAGCAATGCGCAAGCTGGCTGACATGCGGCCGGCGGCGTTGTGGCTGCTGACGCCGCCGGATGGCGCGATTGCGTCGATGGCTTCGGCATTGGCGGCGACCGGCAGCGTGCGTGCCGGTGATGTGGTGTTTCATTGCAGCGGTGCGCAAGCCGCATCGATCCTCTCGCCGTTGGCGGCATGCGGTGCGCAGCTGGCGAGCGTGCACCCCTTGAAAAGTTTTGCCGAGCCGGCGTTGGCGCTTGAATCGTTTTCCGGCACCTGGTGCACGGTTGAAGGCGATGCCGCGGCACTGGCGCTGCTGCGGCCGCTGTTCGAACAACTTGGCGCACCCGTGGCGCAGATCGATCCGGCCGGCAAGACGCTGTACCACGCGGCCAGCGTGCTGGTCTGCAACGATCTGACGGCGTTGATGGAAGCGGGGCTGCGCGCCTATGAAAGCGCGGGGCTGGATCGGGCCACGGCGCAGTCGATGATGGAGCCACTGGTGCGCGAGACGCTCGACAATGTGTTTGCGCTGGGCACGGTGCGCGCGCTGACCGGGCCGGTGGCGCGGGGTGATGCCGCAGTGGTGTCGCGGCAGTTGGCGGCGCTGGGTGCGCTCGATCCGCGGATCGCCGACGCCTACCGTGCGCTGAATGCGATTGCGCTGGACCTGGCGCGGGAGCAGGGCACGGCATCAGGGGAACTTCTGGATACCGTTGCACAGGTTCTTTCGCGTCCTCGCTGATCCACTGGCTGCGTCATAATCAGTGCCTGCCCGGGATAATAGAAAAAACCGGGAATAACGCGGTCCATGGATTGAAACAAGGGAGGGGGCATGAATTTTCACTGGTGTGCGACATTGCTGTTGGGTTTGGCCACGGTCATGGGTCATGTCGGTGTGGCTGCTGCACAGAACTGCGAGGCCTTGAAAAAACTGTCGCTGCCTGGTGCCAGCGCGACCGGTGTGGAGTCGGTGGCTGCTGGTGCGTTGACGGCGGGCGATGTGCCCAAAGGCACCGAGAAGCAGGTGCAGGCGGCATTGGCGCAGCTGCCGGCGCTTTGCCGTGTGCAGGTCTCCGCAAAGCCGGGATCGGGTTCCGACATTCGCATTGAAGTCTGGTTGCCGGCTGCCGGCTGGAACAGTCGCCTGCAGGCGGTGGGTGACGGCGGGCTTGCGGGCTTTATTCCGTTTGCGTTGATGGCCCAGGCCATGGCTGGCGGTTACGCCACTGCGGGCACCGACACCGGTCACGTCGGCGCCAACGTCGATTTCATGCCCGGCAACCCCGACAAGCTGCTGGATTTTGCTTATCGCTCGACCCATGAGCTGGCGAATGCGGCCAAGGCGGTGATTGCGGCGTATTACGGCAATCCGCCGCGCTGGTCCTACTACAACGCCTGCTCCGGCGGTGGCCGTCACGGTATCACCAGTGCGCAGCGTTTTCCGGACGACTTTGACGGCATCGTCGCCGGCGCGCCGTCGTGGAACCAGGCACGACTCGATGCCGCGCGCATCGGCATTAACTTGATGGTGAACCGCACCCCGGAGCACCATATTCCCGCCGCGAAGTATCCGATGGTGCATCGCGCAGTGATGCAGGCCTGCGACGGATTGGACGGTGTCGTCGACGGCATCATCGAGAATCCGCGCGAGTGCCGCTTTGATTACACCGCGCTGTTGTGCAAAGGAGCTGACGACGGTAACTGCCTGACCGCACCACAGGTGGAGTCGGCGAAGATGCTGACCTCGCCGTTCCGCATCAACGGCAAGCTGCTGCTCGAGCCGCACCTGCGGCCGGGCAGTGAACTGCAGTGGGCCACGATGGCCAGCCCCAAACCCCTGCCCAACGCGCTGGCGCGCGTACGCCACCTGCACCTGAAGGACACCGCTTGGGAATTCCGCATTGAAAACATCGTAGATGATGTGGAACGCGCGGTACGCATGGATGACGGGTTGCTTGCATCCAGCAACTACAATCTGAAGCCGTTTTTTGATCGCGGCAGCAAGCTGATCATGTGGCATGGCTGGTCTGATCCGCAGGTGCCGGCCGAGGGCAGCATCATTTATTACGAAGGCGTGCGCCGCACTGTCGGCGCTGCTGCTGAAGAGTCGATGTCGCTGTACATGCTGCCCGGGGTGCTGCATTGCCGTGGCGGTCCCGGGGCTGACACATTTGATCGCATGGCGGCGATCACTGCCTGGGTGGAGCGCGGCGAGAAGCCGGCGCGCATCGTGGCTTCGCGTTTGAGCGCGGGCAAGGTGGTCAGCACGCGCACGATCTGTCCCTTCCCGCAGACGGCGCGTTACTCAGGTTCGGGTGATCCTGCGGATGCGGCGAATTTCACCTGCAGCGGGGCTGCCGCGGCACCGCGCTGACACCGTGCCGGGGCATCATGCTGTGCCCCGGCTGGTTTAAACATCCAAATAAAATCAAAACCTTATAATCACTCTCCAAGGTGTGGTCGGCGCCCGGTGCGGCAACGGGCGCTTGTTACAATCGCAGCATGAGCGAACACCTGAAGCACGCGACATCGTCGCCCGCATTGCCCCCCATTGATGAACCCACCATCGCCGCCATCCGCATTCAGGTGATGCGCGCGATCGCGTTGAACCGCGAGCCGGGGTATCACTTTGCCGGCAATTTTCTTGACCTCTCATACGATCACGTCAGCACCGATCACACCTCGCTGTCGGTGGATGTGCAGCCCTTCTCGTCGACAGTGGATGGACAGCTCAGCCTGTCGGGATTTGCGATCCTCGCCGATCTGGCGATGGCCGGTGCGGTGCGTGCGGGGCTGGAGCCGCGCACGCGACTGGCGACGGTGACGATGAATCTGCAGTTCACCGGCGCGCGCGCCGACGGACGACTGCATGGCCGCGGCGAGATGCATGGTTTTGTTGAGGGCGCTGCCGGCAGTCAGGGCGTCAGCACGGTGTCGATCCGCAATGAGGCGGGGCTGGTGTGCAAGGGCACGGCGACCTTCATGGTGCTGAAGCCGCCCAAAGGCGTCGAGCTGCATCCGGTGCCGCACCGCCGCCGCGGTGAAAACCCGACGCCGGAGATTCCCGGCGGCAAGTTGCGCCCGGATGAGAAAAAAATCGTTGCCGCGTCGGAAGTGGCGCTGGCCGCGGTGCGTGAGCACGGCGGTTCATTTGTCCAGCGTTTCTGGGGTGTGCAGGCGACGCATGTGCCAGGCGGTTCGCATTCGACTGTCAAGAACGGTCCGCACATCGGCAATCGCGTCGGTCATGTGCAGGGCGGGATCCTGTTGGGACTCGCCGCAGAAAATGCGGTCGCCGCGCTGACGCCGCACTGGCAACTGACGGCGATCTCGGCCTGGTATATAAGCCCGGGCGAGGGCCGTGCGCTGAAGATCCGTTCGAAAGTCGTTCACCACGGCCGGCTGGTAGCCGTCGTACGCACCGAAGTCACTGGCAAGGTGCATGACGGCAAGCGGCGCAAGGTGTTTGAGCTGATGACCACCCACGCTTACCGTTCCGAGTAGCCATGCCGCTGCGCACACTGACCGGTAAACACAGTGATCCGCGCAAGGGGCGCGGCGCCGGCGTCAATCCCGAAGGGCGCTTTGAGCAGGTCGGGCGCGAGGGTTATGACGATGGTTGGGAAAGTGCTGCTCAGGACGAAGAGCGTGCGCTGAAAACCGTGGTGACCGATGAGCGCGCAAAGTCGATCATCGCGCGCAATGATTCACCGGACATTCCCTTCACGCAGTCGATCAATCCCTATCAGGGCTGTGAACACGGCTGCATTTATTGTTATGCGCGCCCCAGCCACGCTTATCGCAACCTGTCGCCGGGCATTGATTTTGAAACGAAGATCTTTGCCAAGATCAATGCACCGGAACTGCTGCGCAAGGAATTGTCCAAGCCCGGCTACCAATGTGAATTGATTGCGCTCGGTGCCAACACGGACCCTTACCAGCCGGCCGAGCGTTCGCGCGGCATCACCCGTGGCATTCTCGAAGTCTGTGCCGAGTTCAATCAGCCGGTGGGCATTGTCACCAAAAACGCATTGGTCGAGCGCGACATCGACATTCTCGGGCCGATGGCGGCGAAAGGTCTCGCCGAAGTGTTTGTGTCGGTGACCACGCTGGATCATGAACTGGCGCGACGCATGGAGCCGCGCTGCACTGCGCCGGCACGGCGGCTGCAGGCGGTGCGTGCGCTGGCGGATGCCGGGATTCCTGCAGGTGTGATGGTGGCGCCGGTAGTGCCCTTCCTCAATGATCACGAAATCGAGGCGATTGTTGCGGCGGCGGCCGAACACGGGGCGCAGCGTTCGGCGTACATCCTGATGCGCCTGCCTTTCGAAGTTAAAACGCTGTTCCGCGAGTGGCTGGAGCGAAATTATCCGCTCAAGGCCGCACATGTGATGAGCCGCGTGCAGGCGATGCGCGGCGGGCGCGACAATGATCCGGAGTTCGGCAGCCGTATGCGCGGCGACGGCGAGTTCGCGCAGATCCTCGCGCGGCGGTTTGCCATCGCCTGCAAAAAAGCCGGACTCAATCAGGCGCGGCGCGGCGAGGGCATGCAGCGCGACACCTCGCAATTCCAGGTGCCCGGCGCGGTGGTGCAGGGACGGTTGTTTTAAGGTCAGAAGCTTGAAGTCAAAAGCAAAAGCAGCCACAGAGGGCACAGAGTTCACAGAGGAAATGCAAAAGCGAAACCCCTGATGCCGCATGACAAGCTGCTGGTTGTCGGGGTTCTCTGTGCGCTCTGTGTCCTCTGTGGCTAAAATGCCTTAGGTTTTCGCGGAGGTGACATGAAACACGAAGTTGCGTTGTACGTGGACGAGGCGCTGGGCCGTTACGGTTTTCCCGACGGCCATCCTTGGGGACCGGATCGCCAGGATGCGTTCTGGAAAGAGGCAAGCAAGCAGAAGCTTGACCGGTCGGCGGCGCTGTCCGGTTCGCGTTCTGCAACAGCCGAAGAGATCGCGCGTTTCCATGGTGAAGACCATGTGCAGCGCGTGCACCAGTTATCCGCCCAGGGCTACGGTTCCATTGATTACGGCGATACGCCGGCCTTCCCCGGCGTGTATGAAGCCAGTGCGCATGTGGTCGGTGCAGCGCTCGACGGACTGTCGCGCATCATGGCGGGAGATGTCTTGCGCACCTTCCAGCCGATCGGCGGACTGCATCACGCGTCACGCGACAATGCCGCCGGTTTCTGCGTGTTCAATGACTGCGGTGTGGTGATCGATACCCTGCGTTCGCAATACGGCATCCAGCTCGTGGCTTATGTCGATATCGACGTGCATCACGGCGACGGCCTGTATTACCCCTACGAATCCGACCCGGATCTGGTTTATGCCGATATCCACGAGGACGGGCGTTTTCTGTATCCGGGCACCGGTGCTGAAACCGAACGCGGCAAGGGGCCAGGCGCGGGGCTCAAACTGAACATTCCGATGAAACCGGGTTCGGGCAATGCCGAATTTTTTGCCGAGTGGGAGCGTGTGGAGGCGCACCTGCGCGCGCACAAGCCGGAGTTCATCGTGTTTCAGGCGGGAGCGGACAGCATTGCCGGCGATCCGTTGGCGCATCTGCAGTACACCCCGGAAACCCATGCGCATGCGGCGCAACGGCTGTGCATGCTGGCCAACGAAATGTGCCAAGGCCGCATCATGGGATTCGGCGGCGGCGGTTACAACCGCACCAATCTGGCGCTGGGGTGGTGCGGCGTGCTTGATGCGTTTATCCGCGGATCGGACAAATAGGCCGCATACCGCTTACTTGCGCCAGAACGCCGGGGTGAAGATCACCATCACCGTGAAGATTTCGAGGCGGCCCAGCAGCATGGCCAGCGACAGGATCCAGATCTGGACGTCGTTGAGCGATTCGTAGGTGGTCGCAGGGCCGACCTGATTGAGGCCCGGCCCCGTGCTGGTGATGCAGGCGATCACGGCAGAGAACGCGGTCATGAAGTCCAGCCCCGAGAACAGCATCATCATCGTCATCACGATGATGCTGGCGCCTTACAGCGACATGAACGCAAGTACGGAAAACACTACTTTGTTGGGGATGACCTGGCCGTTGAGCCGCACCGGAACGATGGCGTTGGGGTGGAGCAGTTTGCTCAACTCACGCCAGCCCTGCAGTAGCAGGAGTTGGGTGCGGATCATCTTGATGCCGCCGCCGGTCGATCCGGCGCTGGAAGCGGTCGCGCACAACAGCAGCATCAGCACCGGCGCAAAGATCGGCCACAGGTTGTAGTCAGTGCTGGCGAATCCGGTGGTGGTGCCGATGGAAACGACGTTGAACAGCGCGTAACGAAACGCCGTGGTCAGTGCAGGATAAACGCCCTGGATCCACAGGAACAGGGCGATGATTACCGAACTGCCGAGCAGGGCGATCAGGAACCAGCGCGCCTCCCAGTCGTGCGCGTAAGGTGTGGTTGATCGTTTGCTCAACGCCAGATAGTGGGTGGCGAAATTCATGCCGGCGATCAGCATGAACAGCACGGTGATGGCTTCAAGCAGCGGCGAGTTGAAGAATCCGTAGCTGGCATCGTGAGTGGAAAATCCGCCAAGGCTCATCGTGGCGAAGCTGTGCACCACGGCGTCAAGCCAGGACATGCCGGCAAGTCGGTACGACAGCATGCAGGCGAGCGTGAGTCCCGCATAAAGCAGCCACAGCCGCTTCGCGGTGGACGTGATGCGCGGCGTGAGCTGGTTGTCCTTCATCGGCCCCGGCGTCTCCGCCTTGTAGATTTGACGGCCGCCAATGCCCAGCAGGGGCAGGATGGCCACGAACAGTACGATGATGCCCATCCCGCCCAGCCATTGCAGCAGCCCGCGCCAGATGTGGATTGACGGCGCCATGCCGTCGAGGCCGGTCAGCACTGTGGCCCCGGTTGTGGTGAGGCCGGCCATGGCTTCGAAATAGGCGTCAGTGAAGGACAGCCCCGGAAGGTAAAAAATAAGGGGAATGGCCGCGAAGGCCGGAAGTGTTGCCCAGGTAGCGGTCACCAACAGGTAGCCGTCACGGATTTTCAGGTCGCGAGGACCGGATCGACCCGCCAGCCAGAGCAGAATGGCAACCGACAGCGTGATCAAAAAGGCCTGGTCGTAAGCCAGCAGGGCATCGTCGTCGAGGAAGAAGGCGACCAGCAGCGGGACCAGCATGGTGGTGCTGAAAATCATTAACACGATGCCCAGACCATAAAGCACCGGCGAAAAACTGTTCAGCGTGGCCGAGCGGGGAAGGGCCCAGTTCACATGATCACCTGATGGTGTGGGGTTGCATGCCGGCGGATTCTACGCCTGTCTGCAGCGCCGTGTCTCTGCGTGTCCTACAATGGCCATTGTCAAACAAAACCCCGGCTCCATATCCATGTCTGCAATCAGAATCAGTGTTCTTGACCAGTCGCCGATCATCAGTGGCCATACGCCGCAGCAGGCAATCCAGCAGACCCTGCGTCTCGCCCAGGCGGCGGAACAGATGGGTTATCACCGTTACTGGTGTGCCGAACATCATTCAGTCATGGCGCTGGCTGATCCCTGCCCGGAAATTCTCATCACGCGGCTGGCGTCGGCGACCTCGAAGATCCGCGTCGGCACGGGCGGTGTGCTGCTGCCGTATTACAGCCCGCTGAAAATCGCCGAGCAGTTCCGCATGCTTGAAGCGCTGTTTCCCGGGCGCATTGATCTGGGCATCGGCCGCGCGCCCGGCGGTGATCAGGCGACGGCAATGGCGATGGGGCAGGGCAAATATCCATCCGCGGATGATTTCCCGGACGTGGTCCAGTACCTCGATGCCTACCTCAATGACGAAATGCCCACGGGCCATCCGTTTGCGAAAGTGAAGGCGCAGCCTGCAGGTCCGACCAGTCCGCAGATTTATCTGCTGGGGTCTTCCGACTACAGCGGCGCGCTGGCGGCGCAGCTCGGGCTGCGTTTTGCGTTTGCGCATTTCATCAGTGCGCGCGGCGGCGACGTGGTGATGCGCGATTACAAAAAACGTTATCAGCCGTCACCGCGCGAGCCGCAGCCGCAGGCGATGGTTTGCGTGTTCGTGATCTGTGCGGATACCCAGGAGCAGGCGCAGCGCCTGTCGCAAAGCGTGAACCTGCGCCGTCTCAACATGGATTACGGCGTCAATGCACCAGTGCCGACGCTGGAAGAAGCGGAGCGTTATCCGTACACCGATATCGACCGTCAGCGCATCGCGCATCACAGCCGTCGCGTCGTACTTGGCACGCCGGATGTCGTCAAACAGCGACTGCTGGAGATCAAAACCGAATTCGATGCCGACGAATTGATGGTGATTACCATTACCGGTGATTACGACTCGCGACTGCGCTCGTATGAATTGCTGGCTAATGTGTTCGGACTGTCATCCACATGAAACGGGCCCGCGTTAATGTATCCATCGGACTGCAGGGCCGGTGTGGCGGCAGCGGATCTTGATAAACGATTGTTTTTATTAAGTATTTAATGAATTTTCAGAGGAGGTTTCCATGAAACAACTGATCGCTGCCGTGATTTGTGCAATGTTCGCGATGTCCACCGCTTATGCCCAGGGGCAGGGCGAGGCCAAAGGCGAAGCCAAAAAAGGCGCACCCGCTGCCGAAAAGAAAGCTGAAAAAGCCGAGAAAGCCAAGAAAGAGCCGAGCGAAGCGCAGAAGAAACAGCAGGAGCGCATGAAGGATTGCAACGCCAAGGCTGAAGGCAAGTCGGGCGATGATCGCAAGAAATTCATGAGCAGCTGCCTGAAAGGCTGATTGATGTAACAGCCGGCTGCCGCATTGCTGCGGTTGTCAGGAGAGGGGCATACTGGGAACGGTATGCCCTTTTTCTTTGATTCAACCTGCAGCTTGCGCCCGGTACGAATGATGGCCGTACTGCTGGCCGGCTTCGTCTGTGTACCGGGAGGGTTGATGATGGCTGATGCCGCCGATGATTGGAGCGCGCGCCGCGAGCGCATGATCGCGGAGATCAGGCAGATGGTGTTTGATACACGCCTTGATACCGGGCGCGAAGTAATCGCCGCACCGGTGATTGCAGCGTTGCGCCGGGTTGAGCGCCATCGTTATGTGCCGCAGCGTTTTGCGGCGCAGGCTTATGAAAATCGGCCGCTTTCCATTGGTGAGGGACAGACCATATCCCAGCCTTATATGGTTGCACTGATGACGGATCTGCTGAATGTCAGGCCGGGTGACCGTGTGCTTGAGGTTGGCACCGGATCCGGATATCAGGCGGCGGTGCTGGGCGAGCTGGTTTCTGCGGTTTTTTCGATTGAAATCGTCGAATCCCTGGGGCGCGAGGCTGCGCGCACACTGGCGGCTGCCGGTTACCGCAATGTGCATACGCGTATCGGCGATGGTTATGCCGGCTGGCCGGATGAGGCGCCGTTTGACGGCATCATGGTGACCGCGGCTGCGCCGGCAGTGCCGCAGCCGCTGATCGACCAGTTGAAGAGTGGTGGACGGCTGGTTATTCCGCTGGGTGAGCCGCAAGGCGCGCAGTCACTGTTTGTCCTCGAGAAGAATCAACGCGGAGCGGTGACGCGGCGCAAGGTGCTTGATGTCCGTTTCGTACCGTTTACCAGGCGGCCGGGCTGAGGTTGAGGGTGCGCGCCAGCCATGGCGCAGTGACTTCCGAAAAAATGCGTTTGCCGCTCCACGCTGCCGAGCGTCCCATGTGTCCGCCTTCCGGATTGATCCACACCGTGCTCTGCGGATAGGTGGCTGCGAGCAGTTCAACATCGGCGATCGGGATCTGCGAGTCAAGCGCGCCGTTGATCAGCAGCAGCGGCGCGGAGCGCTGTCCAAGGACGCCGCGCATTTGCAATGAATATGCCGGAGCAGCCATCAGTACTTCATCAAGCGTTTCAACATTGAACAGCGCGGCAGTTGCCGGCAGATAATCGTATAGGTATTCGTGCGACTCCAGCGACGGGGCCAGCCACTGTGGCTGGAAGTAGTGATGAATGGGTCCGCCATGCATCACTGCGCCGCGCAGGCGCTCGCGTTCAGTTACCGCGAGCATCGCGGCCCAGTGACCGCTCCAGCTGCGACCTTGAACCACGACGCGTGACGCATCAAGGTTGTCGCGACCGGCGACCCAGTCAAGCACGGCGCTGAACATGCGGTCTGCCCCTGCTGCAAGTGCAACCGGCGCTTCGCCGGTGCCGGGCATGTCAATGGCGAGCAGGGCCATGCCCCGTGCAAGGTAGGCATCGCCCAGCGCCATGACGTCTTCCTTGCGGGAATCCAGGCCGCTGATGCCGATCACCAGCGGCGCCTTGTTTTGACCTTCAGGTACACGCAGGTACGCGGTGATGACCTGGTTGTGATACGGGATGCGCACCATTTCCATTACGGGTTCGAGCAGGCGTCCGTAGTTGCGGAATGCGGCCAGCGCCCGCGGATATACGTGGCGCTTGATGGGTGTGTTTTCAACCGGCCAGCGTGCGTAGTGAAACAGTCGCCACGCCAGACGGTAAGCCTCACGCGCTGCAGTCTTGTCCGTGTGGATCAACGCATCTGCGCGCTGCAGATGCAGGTCGCCGCGTGCCGTCCACGCTTGCGCCCACGCATCACGTTCCAGCGTGTCGACGCTGTCGATGACCGTTTGCGCATCGGCTTCGGGAACGCCGGCAATGGGCATCAGGTCGCCGCGTACCCGGCGCATCAGTTCGATTTTGAGTTCGCTCAGCGAGCGGCCGAGGCGATAGGGATTGTTGTCTGTATCAGGAATGAACCACATGGCAGTGAGTTGGTGATGTTTATTCTGCGGTGCAGCATAAAGGTGTGCGGCACCAAAATAAAGCGGCTCATGATGGCATTGCACCGAGACGTGGCGCAACAAGGCCTGATTTGACCTTGAATGAGGGGTAAACACTGAATCGCTGCATGGCACGGCGGTTGCTCTATTGATGGCCAGAAAGCCTTACCAGAACCAACGGTCACTACACCGGAGGAGCGCAGCATGAACTGGGCACACCTGATCGAACTGCTGATGGCAGGGCAGTCGCTGTCGGAGCACGAAGCGGAAACATTGTTTTCTGCCATTTTTGATGGCGGGGTTTCCGAGCTGGAAATGGGCGGCCTGCTGGTGCTGCTGGAGCAACGCGCATTGACCCAGCCGGAACTGCATGGCGTGCTGGCGGCATTGTCGACACGCGTGTTTCACGCCACTGCGCCGGCGACGCAATGGCGACCGGTATTGATGCCGGCGTACGGCACCGCGCAACATCAACCCAATCTCGCACCGCTACTGGCGATCAGCCTGCAGCGTCTCGGTATTCCGGTGCTGGTGCATGGCGCGCTGAGCGGCGGCGGCGGTGTTGCGTCGGCTTATCTTTTCCGCGAACTGGGCATCATGCCCAGCGCGAGTTTTGCCCAGGCGCAGCAGGCACTGTGCGCAGGGCGGACGGTTTTTCTGCCGACCGGCGCGGTGTCGCCGGGGATTGCCGACTTGCTGGCCTTGCGCGCCCGCCTCGGCGGCGGCGCACTGGCAAGGCTGCTGGCGCGTCTGGCCGATCCCTTCGGTGGCCAATCCCTGCATCTGATTCCTGCATCAGGTGCTTCTGAATGCGTGATGCTGCAGTCGCTGATCTGCGAGACCGGCACCACGGCGCTGCTCTTCGAATCACTTGACGGTGATGCCGTGGTCGATGCGCAATGCCGGCCTGCAATGACGCTGGTGGCAGAAGGCGTCGTGCGACCCCTGTTCGATGCGGAGGTGACACCGCGCTGCGCGCATCCGCTGCCGGCCGCACAGGACCTCAAGGGCACGGCACAGTGGATCACCGGCGTACTTGAAGGCCGCATACCGATGCCGGCACCGATCGCCAACCAGATCGCCTGCTGCTTGTACGGTGCAGGTTATGCGCAGGATCTGAATCAGGCCAAGGCCATTGCTGCCGTGGAAACCGGCAGTCTCGCGGCTGCCTGATCAGCCCCCGCACCCTGCGGATTTTCCCCTGTCGCCGTCATGGCCTTTGGTCGTGACGGCGCGTCCCTGTGCTAGACTGCGCGCTGATTTTTCTCTGGTTGATCCATAACAATTACGCAGTGAAAGGAGTACACGCATGGGAGCCATATTCCAGTCTCTGGGACGTACTGTTCTCGCAGGATTCATCATTCTTGTTGTTCTCATAGTCGCCACCGGCGGCGCCGATGCCCGTGGCGGTGACCACGCCTGGTTCGCCTTCCTGTTCCGCTGGCTGCATGTGATGGCCGGCGTGATGTGGATCGGCCTGCTGTGGTACTTCAACTTTGTGCAAATTCCGTCGATGCCCAAGATTCCCGATGAGCAGAAGCCGGCCATCGGCAAGGTCATCGCACCGACCGCGCTGTTCTGGTTCCGCTGGGCCGCACTGGCCACGGTGATCACCGGCTTGATCGTTGCTTCGATGAACGGCTATCTCGGCACCGCGCTGATGTTCGGCAAGCCCTTCACTGCCATCGGTATCGGTATGTGGCTGGCGCTGATCATGGCTTTCAACGTCTGGTTCATCATTTGGCCGAACCAGAAAAAGGCGCTCGGCATCGTTACTGTTGAGGCTCCGGCCAAGGCGGCAGCTGCACGCATTGCGATGCTGGCTTCACGCTTCAACACCATGCTGTCGATTCCCATGCTGTTCTGCATGGTGGCCCAGCAAAACGGCGGCCTGTAATACACAAGCAGCAGTCGTAAAAAAGCCCGGGCAACCCCCGGGCTTTTTTGTTGCCGGCGATTTCAGCGCGGTAGCGGTACGCGGTCAAGGCCTTCCAGTTTCGCCCCGGGGCTGATGCCGTGTTTGCGGAACCAGCCGAGATTCATCTCCAGTGCATAACGTGCCGGCTTTTTCGCGTTGTGGCCGTCGAGGGTGTGGGGCTGCATGTCTTCGATATTGATGATGACGCCCTTGTCGTCGATGAAAGCCACAGAAAGCGGAATGAAGGTGTTCTTCATCCACATGCCGTGGTAAGCGACGTTCGGGAACACGAACAGCATGCCGCGGTTTTCAGGCAGCATGCGCCGGTGCATCAGGCCCTGCATGCGGTCGGGATCGGTTGAGGCAACCTCTGCAGTCAAGGTCTGTTTGCCGGCCTTGAGCTCGATCAGCGGCATTTCCGCGCTTGCGGATGCGGCAACAAAACAAAAGGCCATGCACAGCAGCAGGTGTCTCATGCGGGGATCTCCGCTGCGGCCTTGATCAGCCAGTGAGCGATGGCATCTCGCAGTTCGGCGACATCACCGATGGCGGGAAGCAGTTCCAGTTGCAGTGCGGGATGACGCGCACGGATGTCGTCGAGCAGTATCGGCACGTCTTTTTTGAGGTGACCGCCCTGCGCCATGAACAAGGGCGCGATGCGGATACGCTGATGACCTGCTGTGACGAGTTCGGTGATGGCATCGGCCAGCGCCGGTTTCTGGAATTCCAGGAAGGCCAGGCGGACGGCGAGATCAGGGCGGGTGGCTGCGACGCGATCTGCAATGGCGCGAAAAGCTTCAGCCCATTCGGGGTCGCGTGCGCCGTGCGCGAACAGCACCAGCCCTGATGTCGGTGTCACGGGTCAGCCTTTGCCGGTGCTGCCGAAGCCGCCGGCGCCGCGATGCGAGGCTTCGAAGTCTTCAACAACGTTGAAGGCAACCTGCACCACGGGCACGATCACCAGCTGCGCGAGGCGCTCCAGCGGATTGATGGTGAACGCCGCATGGCCGCGGTTCCAGGTCGAGACAAACAGCTGGCCCTGGTAATCCGAATCGATCAGGCCGACCAGATTGCCGAGCACGATGCCGTGTTTGTGGCCGAGGCCAGAGCGCGGCAGGATCATTGCGGCCAGTCCCGGATCGGCGATGTGGATGGCCATGCCGGCGGGAATCAGTGCGGTCTGCCCCGGATTCAGTGTCAATGGTGCATCAAGACAGGCGCGCAGATCGAGGCCGGCGGACCCGGGCGTGGCGTACTGCGGCAATTGGTCGCGCAGGCGCGGGTCGAGGATTTTGACGTCGATGGATTTCATGATTGCGGTGGGCGATGGCTTGATCGGGCTGCAGACAGAGGCGCTTACGGGCAGGCTATTTTGACTTGCGGGGTTTTGATCCGTACAAGGCCGCGATATGCGCAACGATCTGTTGTGCGACCACGTCCTTCGACGCACGCGGCAGGCGGTGCGTGCCGTTGTCATCCAGCATCGACACTTCGTTGTCATCGGCGCCGATGGCGTTCTGGGCAAGGTTGGCGATCATCAGCCGTACTTTTTTGCGGCGGCGTTTTTCGTCGGCATACGCATCAAGGTTGCGGCTTTCCGCAGCGAAGCCCACGCAGAACGGCGGTTTCGGTCGCGAGGCGATCCAACCGAGGATATCCGGGTTCGGCACCAGGCTGAGATGCAGCTGGTCTTCCTCGGTTTTTTTGATCTTGTGTTTGCGCGGGGTGCTGGTGCGGTAGTCGGCGACAGCCGCGACGCCGATGAAGATGTCAGCTTTGTCTGCGTGTTTTTTTACCGCCTCAAACATTTCTGCGGCAGTCTGCACTCTTGTCATGACTGCACCGACAGGCGCGTTCAGGCTGACCGGACCGGAGATCAGTGTCACTTCGGCGCCCGCCGCGATTGCGGCACGCGCGAGCGCGTAACCCATTTTGCCGGAACTGCGGTTGGTGATGCCGCGCACGGCGTCGATCGGTTCGAAAGTCGGACCCGCGGTCATCAGTACGCGTTTGCCCTTGAGGATTTTCGGTGCGAGGAAGGCGCTGACGGCTTCAGCCAGCGCATCAGGTTCGAGCATGCGGCCCATGCCGGTTTCGCCGCAGGCCTGGTCGCCGCTGTCGGGGCCGAGGATGGTGACGCCGTCGCGTTTGAGCTGGGCGACATTGCGTTGTGTGGCCGGGTGTTCCCACATCTGGCGGTTCATCGCCGGCGCGACGATCAGCGGGCAATCGCGGGCGAGGCACAGTGTTGACAGCAGGTCATCAGCGAGGCCGAGTGCGGCTTTGGCCATGAAGTCCGCGGTCGCCGGCGCAACGACGATGGCGTCCTTGTCGCGAGACAGTTCGATGTGCGGCATGCCGTTTTCGATACGCCCATCCCACATGCTGGTGTAAACCGGGTGGCCCGACAGCGCCTGAAGCGTCGCCGGGGTGATGAAGCCGCAGGCGGCTTCGGTCATCACCACGTGCACTTCGATACCGCGGTCGCCGAGCCGGCGCACCAGTTCCGCAGCCTTGTATGCGGCAACACCGCCGGTCAGGCCGAGCAGGACTTTTTTGCGCTCATTTTTACTTTGCATATCAGGGACCTAGCGCTTTCAGCGTAAGGGGACGGCAAGTGTAACTGCAAATCCGGCGACGGGTAAACCGCGGTCGGTCTGGCGCGTTTTTGTTAATAACCCGGAGAAACCGCGATGGCGATTACTGATTGGCCGCTGGACGACCGTCCCCGCGAGAAACTCCTCGCCAAGGGGCCGCAGGCGCTGTCTGATGCTGAACTGGTGGCGATATTCCTGCGCACCGGCATCAAGGGCAAAAGTGCGGTTGAACTGGCTCGCGATCAGCTGGTTCGTTTCGGTTCGCTGTCGGCATTGGCCGGCGCAGCCAATGAATCATTCTGTGCCGAACCCGGACTCGGTCCTGCGAAATACGCACAGCTGCAGGCGGCGCTGGAGATCGCAAGGCGCACGCTGCGCGAGAAGCTGGACGCCGGAGTCGCGATGTCGGCGCCGGGTGCGGTGCGCGACTATTTACGCCTGCTCTTGCATGCCCGGCCGCATGAGGTGTTCGTCGCAGTCTTTCTGGATGCCCAGCACCGCGTGGTGGCGTCGGAAGAACTGTTTCGCGGCACGCTGACCCAGACCAGCGTCTACCCGCGGGAAGTAGTGAAGCGCGCGCTGCATTTCAATGCTGCTGCGGTCATTTTTGCCCATAACCATCCGTCAGGTGTTGCCGAGCCCAGCCGGGCGGACGAGGTGTTGACTGCGGCCCTCAAACAGGCGCTGGCGCTGGTCGATGTGCGCGTACTGGACCATTTTGTTGTCGCGGGTGATGGTGCTTTGTCGTTCGCCGAGCGCGGATTATTGTAAGTTGTTGTTTTAATTGAGTTATTGTTTTTGAGGTCGCTTGCGGCCAGGGCTCGAAAGGGTTGAGGCTGGGGGGCATTCCAGTGTATGATCGCGCCTTTTCTGAATTTGCGGAGCACTGAAATGGCACGGGTCTGCTGCGTCACCGGCAAAAAGCCGATGGTTGGGAACAACGTTTCCCATGCCAACAACAAGACGAAACGGCGTTTCCTCCCCAACCTGCAAAAGCGCCGGTTCTGGGTTGAAAGCGAAAACCGCTGGATCAGCCTGCGTGTATCCACCGCCGGCCTGCGCACCATTGATCGCAAGGGCATTGATGTTGTCCTCGCCGACCTGCGTGAGCAGGGCGTGCGCGTCTAAACAAGGAAACGATCATGCGTGAAAAAATCAAACTCGAATCGACCGCCGGCACGGGTCACTTCTACACCACCACCAAAAACAAGCGCACGATGACTGAAAAGATGGAGATCAAGAAATTTGATCCCGTCGCACGCAAGCATGTGGCGTACAAGGAAGCGAAGATCAAGTAATCGCCGCGCCAGCGGCAATGAAGAACCCGCCGACAGGCGGGTTTTTTATTGCCGCAAAATTCACCCATCAAGAAGTTGTCG
>Ga0315906_10000819_pt1 | contig 47862 bp, 41 predicted proteins | sample LakEriMetagenome_4_FD_203526 | JGI IMG/M metagenome (GOLD analysis project Ga0315906, IMG submission 203526) | Freshwater fungal communities from buoy surface, Lake Erie, Ohio, United States - Buoy 2 MA122 | ecosystem: Environmental > Aquatic > Freshwater > Lake > Lake biofilm | place: USA...
TAAGCCTGAAAAAGTATTCATCAGTATTTTAGATTTGAGTGGGAAAATAGTTTACACTACTTCCGGAGATATATACTCCACATTTTATGTTGGTCAAACTCTTAACAGAGGAACGTATTACATTAAAATAAAAATAGGTTTAACAACCAAGACCTATACAGTAGCAAAAATATAGTAATAATAGGTACATGCGTATTAATGAAGATGAAAAATCATTCTTCATTAATACGCATTCTTATCTCCAACAAAAACTCGCAAAAATGTCATTGCAACAATTTTGATATCTAACATTAAACTCCAATTTTGTAAATACCAGAGATCACTTGAAATCCGATCCTTCAATTGATCAGGATGATTTATTTCACCCCTAAAACTATTCACTTGGGCCCATCCAGTTATACCAGGCTTTAATAAATGTCTTACCATATAATGTTCAGTCATTTGTGAAAATTCAGCAGTATGTTTCAGCATATGTGGCCGCGGTCCCACTACACTCATGTCTCCTAATAATACATTTATAAATTGCGGGAATTCATCCAAACTTGTTTTCCTTAAAATTGTACCTATCCACGTAACCCTTGCATCATTTCTTGAAGCTTGCAGTTGATCGGATTGATTGTTCAGTTTCATTGTCCGAAATTTCATGCAATAAAATGGTTGATCAGAAATACCAGAACGAAGTTGTTTAAATACCACTGGCCCTTTAGAACTTAATTTGATCAATATTGCTAATAATGGATACAACCACGACAATATGAATACTATTACAAAAACACTGATCACAACATCGAATAATCGTTTTTTAATCCGGTTACCAACATCTTCAAGTGGATCTCTCCTGGATGAAAACATAGACAAATCAGCATAATGGTCAATTGTCATACCTTTTTCCAAAAAAGCTGAAACGCTCGGTACGATTCTAAATCTTACACACTGTTTCTCTGATTCTGCTATCAAATCATTAATTGCATTGTTTTCGTTGGGACTAATTGTAGAAAATATTTCATTAATATTTAGCCTCTTCGCTATTTTGACAGTATTTTTTATCCCTGTAAATACAGGCACAAAAGTAAGTTCATGAATATTAATTGACTCATCTACAAAGCCTACCAATTGCAATGCCCCTGTACTGCCATTCAAGTAACCTGCAAGTTTTTTTGCCGTATCATTATAACCAATAATTAATGCACGGTTCACAAATCCTTTTTGTTTATGAATAAGTTTATAGAACACTAAATAAAGACCCCTTATTGAAATTATGGTTACAATAAAATAAATATAGAATTGAAATACAAGGATATTTTTAATAAAGCTAAAGTCGAACACAAATAAAAATACAACGATTAAAAGAAGCAATACCATTAACGCTAATCCCGTTCGCTTAATGAATATCAGTAGATCCTTGACTGATTTAGATGAATAAACACCAATTACTTCGGTGGTAAAAAACCAAACTAGATTAATCATTATTGATAGCAAAAACAATTGCAAGAACGATACATGCGTTTTTGAATGAACATAGAATAATACAGCTGTAATTGTTACATTTATTACTGTGTAATCAAGTAAAATCAAAAGGCGTTTGATATAACGCATAAGTTCCTTGTCCACTGGTTTCTATTTAAGTTTTTCGGATTATGCTCTAACTAAATCGTATTGATTGATCAGGTCTACAGTCTGAAAAATATTCTCCTTGGAAGAGGATCCAAATAATATTGATTCAATATTGGGTAATGAACATACGTATTCAATTGCTTTATTCGGTGAGGTATTTCCACCCGAAAATATTTGCATTGCAATATTTCGTGACTTCCCCTGGCGCAAATATGATTCATACATTTCTTTGCCGCCAGACATTCGAAACCCATCGACATTAATTGATGAACAAATAATAGGTTGTTCTATACCAGCCGAAAGAAGCATTTCTGTCAATTTGGGCATATTCATTGTTATATATCCTGGTTCAGCATTGTACTTTTTTATGATATGCGTATGGAATGCCTTAAGCACATCTTTCATTCCTAAACCCAATAAAAGATCTGTAATAACATTTTGCAAGAAGATGACTGGAGTTGATGCATGTTTAAACATTTTTAATTCTGCATCGATCATCAGCTCCATCATAGAGATATAATCCTTAGATAAGTATGCAACACCCCCTTTGAACAAAGATGAAATGTAATTTCCTGGAAGGTATTGCTTAACAGTGCCTAAAACACCTAATTCAGTTACCGCATTAGCGTATTTATGCGCATACGGTAAACATGGAAATATATCCATATGTTGTAATCTTTCATCATTTGCCATGTGGTTCACAATTGAAATCATTCGATCATGTGTTGTACACATAAACGTATCTATTCCAGATGTATTTGCAATTTTTAATGTATTCAGAATAGCTTCATCATGACGATACTTAATTGACATTTTTCGGGACTTTTCATCCGAAACATGATTTACTCCAAAAAATTGATTGTCGCCAAACAAGATTCGATCCATATTATACATTTTTAAATTGATTCATTTTAGCAATTACTTGATCAGTATGAAAAGCAGATTCAAATGTATTGATTGAATTAGAAGCTTCTCCATTGATAGATCGGATGAAGTAGTCCATTTGCGCAGAATATTCTTCACCACGCAAATAAAAATCAACTGGGGTAGTTAATGTATTAATCCCTTTTATATTCCAGCCTTTCTCATATCTTTTAAAATTAGGTTCATTCGTAAAATATACTTTCAACTCAGTAGTGTCTACGATTAGTTTACCTAATGTACCATTGATGGTTAAAACAGTTGACATTTTACGAAATGTTTCATCACTCCAATTCGCATTTAAGGAGCCATGAATACCGTTTTCTGTTATCAAATGTGCAAATACTGCATCTTCTACATGTTCAGAATAAACAGTAATAAAATCAGCTGATGGCACTTTGTCAATTAGCCCTATTTCGTAGTTGATTAAATCAATCATGTGGGCAGCATAATCCATTAAGCAACCACCCCCTTCATCAGGTTGAGATCTCCATGTGGCTTCTTTTTTCTTTACGATAACCGGACCATTGATATCACCGGTAAAATGATACAATTTACCCAAGGCCCCTGATTCAATAATTTGTTTCGCCTCTAAAAATGTACCTATAAATTTATTGTGGTAGCCAACTTGATTGACTAACTTCTTTTCCTTTACTGACTTAACTAATTGAGCACCTCTATTCTTGTTTAAGGTAAATGGCTTTTCTACAAATACATGTAGGCCTTTAGAAACCAAATCCTCTACAATTGGATCATGGTATTTGGTTGGAACAGCGACCACTACTGCATCAGGATTTGTTTCATTCAACATATCATTATAATCTGAAAAAATATTAAACGCAGAATACTGTTTTAATGCATTCATTGTAAATGTTGAAGGATCAGCTACTCCAACTACTTTAACTCCAGGATGTGCTCCTGCAATAGCAAGATGAGATAAACCCATTTTACCTACACCAATAAATGCCAGTCGTTTCATATTCAGTTAATTTGTTGTGCAATTTCATTGATAAACATTGTATATGCCTTTTTACCCTTCACCATTAATTCATTTAAATGAGGTTCAGTATTAAACGTCTCGATATAAGCATCGATATCTTTTACTTGCAAAGTTTGTTTATGCAACATTTGCCCAGAATCTATTAAGAGCTTATCAACTTCAAGTAAATCATCCTGGTATACAGAAATCGTTGGTACGCCTACCATAGCCATTTCACGTGTCATAGAGCCTCCAGCTCCTATAAACAATGAACAGTCTTTTGCTATTTCATCAAAACTCAAAGGAGTTTTAGCGACTTGAATCCCCCGAAATTCATCTGAAGTGTAATGCAAGATTTGGTCGCTATTACGAGGGAGAATAGTTATAGAATAGATTGATTTTGCCTCGTTAATAAACTCATCTAGAAAATTTGTTCCTCCCTTATAGTACTGAGCCGTAGAAGGTTCGGGTCTCACAAAAAGTCTTTTTGGTTGTTTTAAAAAGTCATTTTGATCCAATAAAACATTTTCCGACTTCCTCCATAAATAGATGCCTTCCTTTATCCCCGGATAGCGTTTAACCTTTTTTTGAATACGTTCCATCAAACCTATTTTTGAAAACACAAATGATTCTGGAACAAATATTCTATTTGCAAACACAAATGCAGGTATATTTCCTATTGCATGTTCATTATCATTTGTATAAATAGATGAAATACCCAATAAATAAGAGACAAGTGGAGAATGGAAAGAACTTTGAGAAACCGCAAGATCAATTTTTTTGTCTTTTAAATATTTCCATAAATAAAATACCCGAATTGGATACCCCAAAAACTTCATGATAAAGTTTTTTCCATAATGTATTCCTATTGGAGTATGATTGATATTGTTTTGATTCAATAGTTCTATTGTATTGGCCAAGGGTCTTGATGTAATCACTATATCATGGCCCTTTAACTTTAAATCGTTAATTAAGTCTTTAAACATTAAAACATGAGGAGAATTAGAAATGTCGAACCAGATACGCATATTATTTATTTATTCTGTTATCAATTACATAACGATGCTTAGCATTACTACTTAACAAAAAAGACTCGTTGATATAAAGGCTATACTTTTTAAATTTTAAATGCTCTTTTACTTTATTTATATATTTATCGTAAAGTATTTGATAGGGCAATTCTTCAATCACTTTTACATGGAGCTCAATTTCATCTTCATTGTATTGAATTTGAAACTGTTCTACTGATGAATCTTGCCTAAACAAATAGCTAAAAAATGCAGAATGAAATATTTTGCCTTCTTGATCAACGATTATATCTACAGTTCTACCTAAAATATCTGAAATGATGGGATAGCCTCGTTTACATGAACAACTATTAATTTGATTAATTTTGATTTTATCTCCGGTAGAATAGTTTATCAACACAAAACCATTATTAACAAGATTTGATGCAATTAGATTCCCTTCACCATCAACATCAACTTTTGTAGCTGTATTGATCAAATGCATATTCCCATGCTCACATTCAAATGCAGATATTGCAGCCTCATTACACCCATATTGATTTCTTACTGGAACTTGAAAAGCTTTCTGGATATTCAACCTATGTTTTTCTTCCAATACTTCAGATGTAACTACAATTCCTTTTAAAGAAGGGAATCTTATTTCTGGATTTTTATTCAAGTAATTTGCAATAACATTTATTGCGGTTGGATAACCATATATTAGTTTTATCTTTTTTTTCTTAATATCCTTTAAATAAGAATGTATTGCTTTTTCTCTTAGGTCAAAGGCAGAATAAATTTCAATATTCATCAAGGCATAGAAAACATCATGCTTGAAATTCTTTTTTGCTATAGCAGTACCTGCAATAAAAGCAACTCGATCACCTAATTCATATCCAACCACTTTCCACGATTGGATAATTCCAGCCCACATAAAGGACTGTGCTTTTGTGGTTGTAAAATACTTTAAAGGCAAACCAGTAGACCCTCCTGTACCTTTTGCCTCAAGTTTTCCTCGATACTCAAGTGATTTTAATTGCTCAACATTATGCCTGATCAAATCTTTTGTCAATATTGGAAATTTTTTATCCGAATTATATTGATTGTAAAAAGGAACATATTTAATAGCATGTTTTAAAAGACGAGAATACTTTTCATCAGAAATAGACAACAACTCTTTCCAGGATTTATATTGTTCACATTGCAATTCATCAATCGTTTCAAGCACTTTTGTTCCACGCATTAAATCAATGGCATAGAAGCGCGCATAGCCTAATAGACTCATAAAGGATTTAATTTAACTTTAAGACATCAGTGTATATAGAATTCAGTTTTGCTGCAACAGTTCGTATATCATATTTTAAAGCTTCAGCTCTTGAATTATTCCCATAAATTTGGAGCTTAGTTGTATCAGCAAAGATTTCATCAAATATTATATCTAGTTGCTGTATTTGGCTTGGATTATAGAGCCACCCGTTATATTCTTCCTTAACAAGAGAGGGAATTCCACCAACCCTGGTCGAAATGATCGGTTTAGCATAGGACATTGCTTCAAGGATACTCATTGGCAATGCCTCGATATGAGAGGGCAAAATAAATATATCTATCATATTCATCAATCTCGACTTCTCTTCATTTTCAACCCATCCGTGTTGTACTACGCTATCAGATATTCTATATTGTTGTAGAAGCTTATTCAAGTGATAACTATCGCCTTCTCCACCAATATGCAAACGAATTTTGCCCGTTTTAAAATATTTGTTTGTAGATAAATACTCCAATAAATCAAAGATTCCTTTCGTTGGTACAACTGCTCCAAGAAATAACAATTCAAGCAGATCAGATTCTTTTTCTCTATTGGCGAGTTCAGGCAATTCTATTGGATTAGACAACACCTTTACGTTATTTAATCCGAGTTGATTATTAAAATAATACTTCCACTCTTCAGAAAGACAAATAACCGCATCTGACATTTTCAGAATAGCTAAGATATATTTTGACCGTATTCTAGAAGACGCAAAGAATTCTTTAAATGATCCTCCATGAATATGTAAAATTACCTTCCGTGTTAAAGATTTAGATATTAAGAGAACAATTGATTTCCTCAAAAAGCTTCCATTTGAAGCTGAATGAATATGAACAACATTGATACTTTTATCCTTTATTAATTTTTGCACCAATGAAAAAAGAGATTTAAGGAAATAGATAACTCTATTTCTAGAGATATCACTAGGATATGTTTTAATCAATTGAAAGTCATTGAAATATTTGCTATATACATTTAATACAGCTCCAATGCCGCCTTTGTTGTTATCGGGACCAACAAATAGAACATTCGGTTTAAGCATATTCTAGCTGATTCACAGATACATTTTGTGAAAAAAGAAGATCTTCGTAATGATCAATCATGCTTTGAATTGAAAATTTTTCAATAACATGATTTCTGATTTTTTTGGATTGTAAATTTGACTGAAACACTGTTTTCCAGGCCGCAGCCAGTTCTTTTGAATTGTGTGGCTTAACTAATAATCCATTCAATCCTGAAACAACCATTTCTTTTGCTCCACCGACATCTGTTAATACAACAGGTAATCCCATTGACATTGCCTCTAATGCTGCAATTGAAAATGTTTCACTCTCAGATGTAAGCGTAAATAGATCTGACATAAATAAATAGGGTCTAACATCCGACTGACTACCTACAAAATGAACAAAATCATTTAAGTCTTCTTTCTGAACCAACGCTTTTAATGCTGACACATATGATGAATTTCCTGTCCCCACAATAACTAGGTGTGTGCCGGTTTCAAATTTTTGTGATTTTAAAAATGATAACGCCATTATAGCATCAGAATGACATTTTTCTTTTTGAAGACGAGCTACCTGAACAATCACTTTATCTTCCGGATTAATTCCTAAAGTTTTCCTGAGTGATTCCTCTGTATTATGTTGAATCATGATTGGATTAAAATACTGGGTATCAACACCATTGTACACAATACTATTCTGGTGCTTGGGTATCTTATAGGTTTTTTTCAAAAACAAATGTTGAGCTTCACACAAATAAAGTATTTGATCAGACTCTTGCACAAATCTCAAATAAATAAGATTTTGAAAATAATTATACCATGAAAAAGGAATTGTAGAATGTGGTGAAAGAACAATACTTTTTTTATTCGAAAACAATTGACCTATCCTGGTTAGAAAATAAGCATAAGTGTTTACGCACATGATAATATTGGGATCAATAGAGTCAATTAAGGTGTTGACTCTTTTGGAAATTGTCAAATCATATCGTGTTTTTTTTGTTACCTGGTAAACAGGTATAAAAGGATTCAATTCTCCAATTAACATATCATCATTACTTAAAAGAATGATATGTGGTCGATAATTTCGTTTATAGAGATGATTAGACAATGTAATGAGGAACTTTTCAGCTCCACCCATTGGTAAACCATGAATTACGAAAACAATTCTATTAGACTTGGGTAACAATTTTTATTTTTTAAACTTCTGGACAAGAAAGAATATAACCAGCAGTAGGATCTTCTTTTGAAATGATTTTTGCTGGATTACCTATCACTATACTATTTGCAGGAATATCGATATTTACATAAGCATTTGGTGCGATTAACACATTATCTCCAATACTAATGCTGCCAACCAAAACAGCATTGGTCCCAATCCATACTTTACTACCAATTACAGGAGTTCCCTTTTTTGCCCCTCTATTGGTTTGACCAATTGTTACACCAGGAGAAAGATTGCAACATTCCCCAATGATAACTTTACTGTTAATAATTATAGTGCCTCTATGCCCTATATATAAACCCCTACCAATTTTCGTTGAAGGATTAATTTGAAAACCATAGAAATATGAGTGTACTAATAACATGAATCGATAGAAAAGACCAGCAATAGTTTTGTTACTATAAAAAGACGATTTCCTTAAAAAATAAACATATCGAAAACCAGGCACTATCAAACCTTTAAAAATAGAAAATGAAGATACCTCATCTTTATACCTATATAAATCAGCTTTAATGATTGATTGTTTTTTCATATACAATCAATTAGCATACAATTCTGAAAATACATTTTCATTATTAACAAGACGTTTTGGAGCAAATGACTTCATCTGAATTTCTAGATCCTTGTAATGATTATTATTTAACATTTTCAGAATACCTTTTTCTATCCCATTTACATTTGGCTCAACAAGCATACCATTTATGTTTTCAAGTACATATTCTGGAAACGCACCAACATTAGTAGCCAACACAGGCTTATTCAGTGCAAAAGCAGTCATCAAAACACCACTTTGTGTTGCTTCACGGTATGGACAAACTACAAATTCTGCATTATTAATTAATTCAGCCAATTCTTGAATTGGAACATATTTATTAAGAAATCTGATTTTATTTGTATTTATTTCATCAGATATTTCATATTCAATATTTCCATTTCCTGCAATGATTAAATCCAAATTTGGATAATGTGATACAATTGATTGGAATGCCTCTAACAATAAATCAATGCCTTTATAATAAGATATCCTCCCGAAATACAATATATATTGTTTGTCTTTTTTTAACGACAAATTCAATTTTGAAATATAAGTATAAGGCTTTAGCTGTGCAGTGAATATGTTAGAATGTAATTGTTTATTATTTATAACGAATTGACGGTATGAATACCTGGAATAAAAAAGATATTTTGCAATCATATTGCTATATATTATTCTAATGATTGTCTTCTTAAATGATTCTTCACCAGTATGTGGTGTTGGATCATGAATTGTTGCTATTTTTTTTATATTATAAAGAAGAGGCAGAACGGGCATGAATCTTCCAGATAATGTATCAAAATGAATTGTATTGATTTTTTCCTTTTTAATATAGTCTAAAACCTTAAATGCCATCCGTAGATTCCTAAATGATAGCATTTGCTTTGTAGGATAATATATATATTTTATTGATTTTAAATTCTTTAAATAAGGTGTCAATAATATTTTAGTAGATATATCTATAACATCCATGAAATCACCAAAATCATATTTTATACTCTTTTGCTCAATATTAATAACAGTACTTTTGACTGAATCAGGAGACAACTCTACTACAAGATGTACTTCATATTTTGATTCTAAATCTGTTAACCACTCTAAAGCGCTATCCATAAAGTAAGTGTGTAAGTAATAAAGTATTTTAGGCTTTTGCACGAACTAGTTTTAATTGGGGTATAAACATTAGAAATATAATTATCCAAAATATGGGGAATAAATACAATGCAGGAATAATGGTTTTCAAGAATGAGTACCCAATTAAAATAAAAATCAATAGGAGATAAAAAATAAATGCATGTTCAATTTGCGTTATGCCTTTCTTGATTAAATAGATTTCCTGAGATAAATGAAAAACAAAAAAAGAGATAAATATGGAATAATTAATGGCTGAAAGTGATTTGGTTAAGTACAAACCAGAAATAGCTAATGCAAGATTAATTAACAAACTTAGTAAGTTCAGGTACATGTCTATACGCTCCATTTTTAAAGCGACCAAAAGATTTGCTTGGAACAAAACTGACGGAAATAATAGTATAGTAAGAAACATCTCATTACAATACTCTGCTGTAAGACTATATTTTAATCCAAACAATAATGGAATCAAATCATTGGAGAAAGAAATAATGAATGTATATATAAAAAGACCATATAATAGATTAGCAATAAAAACTGTCCTTAAAAAATTATCTGCCTTCAAATGATTCAACTTTACTTTTTCCACTAAAACAGGAAAAATTGTTGCAGAAACCATAACAGGAATAATTTCTGCCATAGTGAAAAGTTTAAAAGATATTTCATAATCAGCAACGCGCTCTATATCCAGGAATTTTGAAACAAGAATATTTCCAACTGACCAAAACAACACCGAAATACTACCAATTATTAAAAAGTATCTATTACTATATAATGTTCTAAATAGTATTGAAGTATTTATATGCAATTGAAATATTTTCTTAAAACTTATTAACCCCCTATTCTCTGATTGAAAAAACATCCACAAAGTGAGCATCCTTAAAAAAACCAAGAAGAGAGCAATCCAAATGATATCTGGAGCGATATATATAATATAGAGCCCCAAACACAATTTCAACAAAGCCTCAAATGAGAGAATTTTAAATGACTGTCGTTGTTGAAAAGAAATAATATTAATTGTTTTGAAAACATGGATAAGGTTGTCAAATATAATATTGATACCAAGGAATATGGATAATATATGGATAGTTGAGTCTTTATAGAGTAAAAAAGAAAGGCAGATGTTTACAAGATAAAATACAATACCAGCAAAGAATTGAATTTTTAAAAACAAGGTAGATATATCTACTGTTGAATTTCCTTCCTGGTGCTCTCGAATATACCATTGTGATAAGCCTAATGATGAAAAAGATAAAATCATCCCATACAAAGTATTAGCAAGTATGTATTCAGAAAACTCAACAGTTTCATAAGACCTAGCCATTATGATGAAAAAGACACTGAATATTATATTCTGAAACAAACTTGATGCAACTGACCAAAAAGAATTAACGAAAAGCTTATTTTTTAACATCAAAAAGGGCTTGGTTAAAATAACGAGGATTATTCAATTTAAATGTGTCAGCAACAGTTAATACAAGGATTGTTGATATCAGAATTTTAACCCGTATATCTCCTAATGAATAAACGGTATAGAAACCAATCATCCAAGATAAAATTGCAGCAATGAGGAATAAGCTTTCAATGTTTTTTGAATTTTTATAATTGATAATGGCAGTATAAATGGGATACAAGATCAACATAAACAGAAGACCAAATCCTAAGATACCTTGCTCGACTAAAATCTTTAAATATCCGCTCTCCGGATGATCATAAAAAGTTATTTCATTATCATTTATCCAAAACTGATCTGGATGATGTAAAGAAACATAATTGGCATAATTACCGATACCTATTCCAAAATAAGGATGTTCCTCAAAAATTCCCATTGCCTCTTTCCAAATGCTTTGTCTAAACAAGTATGATTCTTCAATACCTGCTCTTTTGAATATTGGTATTTGATCCTGAAAATAAAAAGTAAACAGCCCAATTAACAAAGTGGCAAATAAAATCTGAACTCTATACCTGGCTGAGCCTAGCATTAAAATCAGGAATAGTCCTGCTAACCAACCACCTAAACCAGCACGTCCACCAGTAAGGAGCAGAGATAGAATTGCTATTACAGCTAAATATACTCCTGACTTCGGATTTGATTTTTTGCTATCTGAAAAATTCATAAACATTAGAAAGCTTAATGCTGCCAGAAACTGAGCATACTTTTGAGGATCTTGAAAAAAGCTAGGATACCTGAATGAAACCCCACCAGAAACGTTGATATTTTCCGACTTTGCGAAACTAAAAGATGGGCCAAATACAAACTGACACAATAAAAATATAAATGAAAAGATTAGAATTCCACGCAATAACAGAAGTATTTCATTTTTAAAAGAAACAGAATTTATTAATTCAAGTGTAAATATTCTAACAAAAATAAACAAGCTGAACACCTGAATAACACTGGTACCAGTTTCTCGTGTATTTTCTTCAGCAAGAACAAGACCTATAATTAAATTGATTATAAATAATAGAAAAAGATAACTAAAGACTTTACTTGCGCGCAAAGGGTATTCTTTCTTTTGAAAGAATAATACCATGAACGTAATTGTGAGGAAATCGAACAAATTAAAAGTAATAATACTTGGCATCAAATCAATTCCTAAGAATGGAAATGAAATTAGCGTGTATTTAATGTATGCCTTATTAGTAGCGTCTTTTGTAAAAAGCATATAGGTAATAAAACCTACGGCCACAAATAAAGCGATGAACATTACAATTTTAGCAATCATCTACTTTTTATTCTAAACCATACACCAGACATTCTACATATATTTTCGGCAAAAGATATTTTATCAAGAATCTCAAACCTTGGTAAAGAATATAGACATTTCACTTTTTTTAGATCCAAATAATCAGGAACAGTAGTAAATGCAAATTTATACCCATGCTTTTTTAAGTATTCGATTTCACGCATACCATGAGATCCATTTGGATATGCAAATCCCATTATCTTTCTTCCTAAAATATCTTCAAGTTGCTGTTTTGATTTCTGTATCTCATACTCTGAATCTTGATCCGAACATCTCGTAAGTATAGGGTGACTAACCGTATGACTTTCAATTGCTATATTTTGAAGTCCGTCTGCTTCAATTATATCATCTATTGTCATCGCCTCATGATCAATAGTTGTATTAAACCCATATGTATTCAAATAACTCAAACGACTATTATTATCCATTTTTTTTAACTCTTTCACATCATACATCCTAAATCCTTTTGACTTTTTTTTATTCACGAAAGACCACCAAAAAGGGCTACGTCTTACTACAGGATCAAGGGAAACAAATATGGTTATTGGCACATTATTTAATTGCGCAAATTCAATTATATTATTTTTATTGCTTTTCCATCCATCATCAACTGTCAGAACAACTGATGAAGGCTTAGGTTTAATTTCACCATTTATGACTTGAATCAATTCATTGGTAGAGATAAAGTTTACCTTTTGCGCTTTCAACCAATTAACCGTTTTTACAAATAGATCTTTAGATGGATCATGAAAATAAATGGATAGCATTAATTTATCAGAATGAAATGCATCCATAGATTTTTTTACCTTACCACTATATATAAGTGAATTAGCATACAGATAAGCTATGGTATTGCGAAGGTTCAACTTCATAATCGGCATTAAGTATTTTTACATTAGAAATAGGTATTTCAGCTATCATACTATACCCCAAAGATGGAAGAGACACTAAAACTGAATTATTTTTTATAGATTTTACAACACCTTGATGATTAAAAAAGGGGCCTCGCATAATTAACACGTCTTCATTTATGTCTACATTACGCTTTTCCAACTTTATATTACTGTATTCATTTAGAAAGAATTTTATATTATCAATTTCGTGATCCTTTACAACAGCTGGCTTACCTAACCAATAAACTAAATTGACAATATTTGAAGTAAGGGACTTCAGCCCAGTTAACTCCTTTTCCAATACACGTACAAATACATATGATGAAAACAGTGGCATATCTACAATCTTTTTCCTATCAGACCATTGACGATATACTTTATTAAGTGGGCAATAATTTTCGATTTCTCTTTTTGTAAGTAGTTCGGAAACCTTTTTCTCACAATTAGAACGGGTGTACAAGACAAACCAATGTTTATTCATAGAATGCTCATTTTAATTTATCCATGGCTTCGCCACATTCAGTTACACTGAATAAGATTGAATAGTACCAAAAACAGAGATTATGCCTTTTTATCATTGCTATAGTATGCACCATAGCCGTATTTATACCCATAACCATAGCCACTTTCCTTTACTCCAAAACCTCTTTTTTTAATTCCGTTAAACACCACAACAGGATTTATCAGTGGATTAATTGTATTTGTATGATCAAATCTTTTGATAATCACTTTTGGAGTATACCCATGTCTCACAACATAAACTGTAGCTCCACAAAATTGAGATAGCTGATAAGCGTCACTAACCAAGGCTACTGGAGGTGAGTCGATTACAACGATATCAAATTCCGATTCCAGGTAGTCCATAAGAATAGACAGATTAGCAGACTCCAGCAATTCAGACGGATCACCTTGACTGCCTCCTGTTGGCAAAAACCATAAATTCTCATACTCAATAACAGGATAAATAATACCCTTTATCTCAATATTTCCGATTAAAAAGTCTAAAACACCCTCTTTTCGATCATTTATAAATATTTTATCTAGAGAGGAGTTGTGTAAATCAAAATCTACAAGTGCAACTTTTTTACCTGAAAGTGAAAAGCTAATTGCCAAATTTGAGGATACGAAACTTTTACCTTCTCCACTCAAACTTGATGTAACAAGAATTTTTTTAGCAGATGCCCCTGTCAAATAATATTGTAGTGCATATCGAATTCTCCTAAATTCTTCCCCTACCAAACTGCGTTTACCTGCTTCAATAGCTAATGGCTTTGCCTTTTTATGCATTTCTAATTCACCTATAATAGGTACTTGTGTAAGCGCTTCAATTTCCTGACGATAAAGAATTGTAGATGCAAGTGTTTCTTTTGCTGTTATAATTGAAATAGGAATACTAAACACAGCAATCAAAGCAATACCATATGCCAGTATGGGACTGGGGCTCACTGGCGAACCGGGTGCTTGTGCATGATTGACAATTCTGCTGTCGGATAAATTAGATACATAAGACAGCTCACTTTCTTCTCTTTTTTGAAGCAGGAAAGAATAAATTCCACTTTTGATATTTTGATCGCGACTAATTTCGAGTAACTCCCTTTCTTTTGTTGGAATTGCCTGTAATAAGGAGTTATAGTTGGTATTGGTTTGAGATAAATTGTTTTTAGTCGCTTCCAAATTTTTTCTTTGATCAATTATATTTCGGTAAATATTTTCTTTGATTTTAATTATTTGATCAGATACTGCAATTAAAATCGGATTATTTTCAGCAACTGTTTTCTTTAGTTTTTCTTTTTCTAATTCTGCATTATTCAAGGCACCCAGCATTTGGTTAAGCATCGGATCTGTATTCCCAAGCATCACGGTATGCGAACCAGCTGAGGTATTTTTTTCACTCAAATCTCTCTCTAATGTATTTATCACAGAAAGCTGTAAATTGATTTCGCTCAATTTTTGATCATTTGTACTTACATTTTGTAAATAGAGTTGCCCCTGTGTACTAATATCAACCGCTCCCGACCTGGATTTATAATGCTGAATACTTCGCTCTATATCGTTTAACTGTGATCCTACTGCATTTAATCTTTCTTCAATAAACTTTAGAGTACTTTTTGCTAAAACATTTTTTTCAGCAATTGAAGCAAGGTTATATGAGCTAATTATTTCATTGAGAACTCTTTCAGCAAGCAGTGGATGCTTGTCCTTATACTTTACATCAATAACACTGGATAATTTATTGGTGGAAGACACTTTAAGATCGGCCATTATATGCGTTGTTTTAATTGGAAGCGCATAAATAACTAAACTATACACTTCACCTTTCTCAAGTCTCCTGTAATCGTTTTTTAGCGTGAATTTCAAGATACCAAATGCCGTATTAGACCATTCGCCCATCTTAATCTCTTTATTCTCTTTAATCAATCTGATAGCTTTTCCATCATCAATTAATTCAAAATCGATATCAGATTTACTCGATGTAAGATTCAAAGGATGATAGGCTTCAATAAATACAGGAGCATTCTCATATAAAAACAACTTTCGAAAATCTTTTTTTACATAAACCTCAGCATACAAATGCATTTTCTTTATTACAGCTTCTACTACAGGCCTCGATTTTAATACTTCAATTTCGTTTTCAATAATTTTTTTAGAGCCAATTAAATTTAGAGATTCCATGAGCCGTGAATCATCATTTCCTTTTTTTTCATCTTTTATGATAAGTGAAGCTGTAGCTTGAAATTTTGGAACTGTATATTGTAAAAATGAATATGTAGCAGCAAAAATCAGCAGGAAGAAAACTGCAAATAATGGCCAATAAGGGGTATACTTGACCATTAATTTATGAAATAACGTTTCGTTTGTACTCTTATCCATTTTTTCTATTTTCTATCACCTATAAAACACGATCCAAAACAATAATAACAACCGATAATCCAGATAATACCGCTGGAAGCAGCTGTCGTCCTCTGCTCACACTTGCCAACTTGTTCTTATTTGGCTCAACATAAACAACATCATTTGGCATGAGGTAGTAATAAGGAGATTGAAGTAAGTTTGATGAATTCATATCAATTCGCTTCAAAGTCTTTTCCCCATTTATTTCTCGAATTATCAATACGTTTTCTCGCTTACCATAAACGGTAATATCTCCAGCTAAACCCAATGCTTTTAAAATTGATATCTTTTCATTTGGCACATTAATAACAGTAGGTCTTCCTACTTCACCTATTACTGTTACCTCATAGTTCATGTGTCTGATAGTGACAATTGGATCAACCAGCAATCTATTTTCAATAATTATACTGGTGATTTTTTCACGCAGTTCGCGCTTTGTCATCCCCTCTGCTTTCATGCTCCCTAAAATGGGGATTTGTATAAATCCATCTCCATTAACCAGATATCCTCCAGATTGAATTACACTTCCATTGGAAGAAGAACTGTTAAATACATGGTTATTCGTGGTATTAAAAACTATCGATGCTTCAGCATTAAGACTAGTTATGGTTATACTCAGGATGTCATTTCGTTGTACTATGGCATCGGGACTGGCATCGGTAACATAGGTGGCATCCTTTGCGTTTTTTAAATACCCAACGTTTTTTGTATTGACACAAGAAAATAAGTTAATGAGTATAAAACATGCGAGAGGGAAAAGGATTGAGTTTGGCTTTAACATTGTTAGTGGTTTCGACAGACTATTAGGGCTAATCATGGGAACAAAAATAGCTGTACACAAAAACCACGTAAATGACAGATTTGTCAGCTACCTATGAGTGAACTCATGTTTTAAGGAGAAATACAGTACCAGCTTGAGTTTAATCAGCATAATTTGCTGGAAGAGAGAAATACAATAAACAAAAAAATACATTTTATTCACTCTTAAAGTACATAAAATCAGTATTTAGAAAACAATATCAAAATTTATGTAAATTCACTTCGAATTAACCAATCATATCACATGGATACTACACTTGGTCTTAAATATCTTTCTGCTCTCCTACCAATTGCTATGGGAGTTGGAGTCATTTTTTTTGAACGTTTATATACAAAATGGAAGTATAGTCCACGTGGAGTGTCCCCCTCATATTTTGCCTCTGTGGCACTATTGTTTGCCTTGTTCTCAAGCTTAATTTTTTCTGAAGTTTGGGGAAAGATTACCAAAACCAATGCATTGATGACCCAGCAGGCAAATTCTCTAAGAGCACTCCTAAGAATAACTGAACCACTTGGACCTGACTCTATCAGAATATCAAACGCAGTAAAAAACTACATTCAAAAATTAAAAGAACAGGAAGTAAATGATGACATGCTTGCACAACAAGGTTTCTCAGTTTACAAACAACAATCTTTCAATAAAAAAACTTTTCAGGATTTTTATTTAATTGCGGCTGACAATAAACTATTTTCAGGCCATCCACATATGCAAACCGCTTATTACAATGAACTGGAAAGTGTTAGAGAAGCGTGGTTCGAGAGAAGAGAATTGCGAAAACAACATATCCCGTCTACTAAAATTGCGGTATTGTTTCTGTTCGGTTTTTTCACTCAACTTGCGATTGCATTTTCACATATAGGAAACAACAATGCAACAAGAGCAACAGTTATGCTGTTTAGCTTAGCCTTTGCTACTTCAATTGCATTATTGGCTTATATAGACAACCCACACCAAACATCTTATTTGGTTGGTACTGGCGTGCTTGATGATATACGCTAAAGTTTATTGCTTTAGGAATCTGGTTTGAATTAGTTCGCCCTGATTTGTATTGAAGGATACCATGTATAGACCTCGATTCAAGTCGTTGACAGGTATTCTATTTATACCTGCACTAAGTGTAATAGTTTTAATAACCTTACCTGAAGCATCAATAATATTAGCTCTACCCGCTTTATCATTAGTATTGATTTGGAGTAATGCTGTTGCAGGATTAGGCCAAATCTTTAACTGCTCTGCACTTGAAGTCAAGTTTAATTTTTTTACTGTAGAATAATTAGCTGATCCATTTAATTCCAGCTGTTTAATCCTGAAATAAACAGTACCAGAGAATACTTTTCCCATAGTATAAGTGTAAGCCGACTCTCCATCAATTTTTCCTGATCCATTCACGTAACCCAAATCTTCCCATGTATTTCCATTGTGACTGTATTCTATAAAATACCCTTTATGTGCCCTGTTTTCAACTATTTTCCAATTCAGCTGAACTTGATTAGATGTTGTAGCTGATTTCACTTGAAAATCTACCCACTCCATTGGAAGAATGCAAATTTCATTGATGATAAAGCTTGACAAAGGCGTAGTAAATGAAGTCTCTCGCACAGCTATAAACAACTCTCTGTGGTTCAAATTAGGTGGAGTAGCTGTATTAGCATACATCAAGGCATCCAACAACATCTCAGCTTGAGCAGTTGTCATAGCAGTTCCATTTCTTGAAAAACGTATATAATTGGTGCCGGTAATCACTGCGCGATTGACTGTAAACACAACACCATTTAAAGTAAATGTTGAAGTACTTGAAGAGGTAAAATTCAATTTGATGCTATCAGCAGCAGAATTACTTGAGCCATTTGGAAATATATTTTCGAAAGCTCCATTTAAAATGGTTGTTGGATCATAAGAAATGATGATCTCACTCACGGTATTAGACGAACCTGTCAAACTTAAGCTTGTTGAACCATTAGTAATGGGTCGAACAACGGCTCCACATGATGAAGAAATCTGGCTGAATCCAGGCTGACCAGGATTAAGATCTAATGTTGGAGTACCATATATATTTGTGGTTCCACCCCAATTTGGACCAGTTCCAAAATCGAGCATAAAGAATGCCGCATTAGAGCCATCTGCACCTACCATTATTTCAAAAGCGCTCACTTCATCATACTGAACTCTTACACGATGCTGATCCGCTGTAACAATTGTACTGTTATACGTTACATTCGAACGGAATTTTGTTAAGCCAGATGCTGTATTATATGAATAAGAAAGTCTAGTTGCAGGTGATGCACTCAAGGTTACTGAAGAAAAACCACCGAACTCGTTGTATTGATTTGAATTTGCACCATCATTCCCATCAATATCATAAGTATTCAACAACACATTTTGAATTATGACTGGAGTACCTTTATTTGTGCTATTGTTATAACTATTGCCAAGTATGAATTCAAATTTAAATTTGGCACTTCCGCCACCTGAATTAAAAGTCAACATAGGTGAAAAAAATCGATCAAGATTTGCAGAAAGACCACTACCTGTTGGAGATGAATAATCAAAAGGAATTGTTCCACTTGGCGCACTAGCTGGCAAAGCAAAACTACCATTGGTCAAACTTACTGTTCGGATGATGCAATCTATTTGCTGACCAGCAATGGTAATGACGTTGGTGTATAAGGTTACATTACCTACACCTGATCCGTTTGTGCCAACTTTATGAGATTTATTAGCCGCTAAAAAGCTGATATTGCCATTATTCGCATTGAATACAGCCTGTGCGCTGGCACTAAAAAAGCCAGATAGCAAGATAAAAATGGTCAGTAAAACGACCGATTTGGGGCCTAAATGATTGGTTTTCATGGTCTTGGATTATAGGATAGATAGCGTTGCTGCTATCATATAATAATAACGTATACCAAGACCTGCATATTGTTATAGAACCGCAGATTCTTATAAAAAAAATGATCAAACCATGACGAATTGTAGAGATACTACTTCGTATAAATACGAAACAGGACTTTAAAAAGGAATCAAATTTTATTTTCTCAAGAAAACTTCTTTGCCTTTTAAGACAGTTCGGATTGCTTTCACCTCCTTAATTTTTTCTTGAGGTATAGTTAAAATATCGTTTTCCAAAATTGTAAAATCAGCATCATAGCCTTCTTTCAATACTCCAATCTTCCCATCAAGAAAAGATGCATAAGCATTCACAGATGTATATGATTTCAATGCTTCTTCTACTGAAATTTTTTCATTGGGGTACCACCCATTTGGATTTTTACCATCCCCCGTAATTCTTGTAACCGCCGCAAAAATGCCATACATAGGATCGATAGGAGCAACAGGCCAATCAGAACCAAACGTCACCTTCACACCTTTATCTTTCATGCTTTTAAATGCATAGGTGCCATTTAGCCTGTTCGTATCTAAACGCTTGTATGCCCAAATTCCATCATCATACAAATGATAGGGATGCATTGATGCAATGACACCTTGTTTTGCAAATTGATCGATTGTTTCAGGCCTTACATGTTGTGCGTGTTCTACCCTAAATCTTCTATCGCGCGCTCCATTAATTTTTGCAGCCTCATCATATACCGATAAAATAAAATCATTGGCTTTATCACCAATAGCATGAACTCCAATGTGAAGACTCGCTTTGTCAGCACCCAATACCCATTTGCGCAATAATGAAGTATCTGTGATGAACAACCCATTTGTCCCAGGATCATCTAAATAAGGTTGATGAAACCATGCAGTAGTAGAACCCAAAGACCCATCAACATATCCTTTCAATCCACCCCAATGCAACATATCATCACCTCTCCCATTTTTCTGAACGAATGAATCCATGCGTTCCCATGTAGCCAATGGGACAAATGAATACATTCGCAAAATCATTCGATCTGTTTTCCAAGCTCTCCTGTATGTTTCCAAATCACTCCATCCGCCATAAGAATTCATATCATTAACATTAGTTACTCCACGCTCAACAGCATGTTGTGCAGCAGCATCAAAGTACTGATCGAGCTGTTCTGATGTTGGAGGAGGTATAGCCTTGATGACCAAATTCATCGCAGCATCCTTGACAATACCAGTTGGTTCACCATTTTTATCTTTTACTAAAACTCCACCCGCTGGAGAAGCAGTATTTTTATCTATGCCTGCTAACTGCAATGCTTTAGAATTGGCAAATGCCATATGTCCATCATACCTGGAAAGAAAAACCGGATGATCTCCACAAACAGAATCTATCCATTCTTTAGAGGGCAATTCTCCTCCCCAGTTTTCATGGTCCCAGCTACCTTCCATTACCCAAGTATCACCTGGTAAACTTTTACAAAAAGCTGAAATTCTATTAATGAATTCCTGCTTGGTCATGGCATCTTTCAACTTAACACTTGATAATGAATATCCAGCGGAAAGAAAGTGAGTATGGTTATCTGTTAATCCAGGCAATAAGAGTTTACCACCTACATCAACGGTTTCAATAGCACTGTATTTTGACGCATCATTTCCTACATATACAATTTTATCACCTTTTACAGCGATTACTGTTGCACTTGGATTGGTTGAATCACCTGTCCATATTTTAGCATTAACATAGAGTTTGTCTACTTTTTCATTGCCACATGAAACCAAAAGCAACGACAACACAAATACCTTCAGAAAATTTTTCATTGTAGAATAATTTGATGCAAAAATAATTAAGTTATTTACTCATCATGCCTTTAAAAAAACCGACAGATTCTGCCATGCCGACCAATGGGGCATCCATATCCTTCTCATACTCGATACTGCAAATTCCTTTATACTTAATTTTTCTTAAAACATCCAAGACTGCAGAAAAGTTGATTGCACCTCTTCCAATTTCTATTGTTTTAGCATCTGCCCTCATCGCCTCTTCATCTTTGATATGCAAATCAAAAAGACGATCAGCATATTGCATTATTGCTTGCTCAGGCAGTACACCTGCACGGAATGTATGTCCAATGTCTATACACAGCCCCATTCTTTTATCCATTTTTTGAATACGATCATAAATGGATTTTGGTGTAGGGTATAATTTATCTTCCGGACCATGATTATGAATCGCCATCTTGATGTTGGTCGACTTCACCTTCTCTTCTACATATGTTAATAGTGCTTCATCAGGAACTCCTACAATCATGTCTACACCGAAAGATTTTGCATAGTCAAATGCACGATCCACTTCCTGCTTCGACTTCATATAAATAACGCCGACTGTATAAGGAATAACACCTTTGTCTGAAAACTTTTTTTGGACAGCTGCAATTTGATCAGAGGAACTATTTAGTGGCAAATGAAAATCCTTGACCGACAAATACTTCACCTGAAGCCGATTCATCATTTGTAAGGTCTGATCTAAGTCGAATTTTACAAAACTATAACCGGCAAATCCAATGTGAAACTTCAAAGATTCAGGTGCTACTTGTGCATCATCTCTTTTATTTGAAGCTTGTAAAATAGAAGGAACAGCCATTGCAGTGGCTGACGCAACTGAAATGCTTTGTAAAAAAGAACGTCTGCTCGACATAATGAAAAATTTTAAGTGTGATCGCTCAACGAACACTCTCAATTTATCAAAAATTGAGAATTTTCAAGTGTTTTAAATGCTTTAACTTCAAATAACATTTTGTATTTGTCTAAACAGCCAGCTTATTATGACTGCACTGATTATCATCATATGTATTGCTTTGCTGATCTTACTCATTTCAGTCTTCAAGACCAATACATTTGTAGCATTCATTATTATCTCCATCATTGCAGCAATCCTTTTAGGGATGCCAATCACTCAAATTCCTGCAGCACTGCAAAAAGGAATTGGAGAAATGCTGGGCTCATTGATGATGGTGCTTCTTTTTGGAGCAATGATTGGAAAACTTGTTGCAGTGTCTGGCGCTGCGCAGCAAATAAGCACCAGTATATTAAGGGTCTTTGGTGAAAAATACATCACTTGGGCCATGATGCTGACAGGTTTTATTGTTGGAATACCACTTTTCTATAATGTGGGATTTGTGTTATTGGTACCACTTATTTTTTCAATCGTTTACCAATTAAAATTACCAGCAGTCTATATAGGAATTCCAATGCTAGCTGCACTTTCAGTTACACATGGTCTCCTTCCACCGCATCCATCTCCTGCAGCATTGGTAAACCAGTTGGGAGCAGATATGGGTAAGACATTGATTTATGGATGTATTATTGCGGCACCAACAATTATTTTAGCGGGACCGCTATTTGCAACAACACTCAAGAAAATCAATACCCCTCCGCTTCAAACATTTACACCACAAGTATTACCTGAAAATCATTTGCCTGGATTTTTAAACAGTATTATTGCATGCCTACTTCCTGTATTCATTCTTCTATCAACCACTATAAGTGAATTAAACGGAGTTAAACTACATCCAGTAGTTAAATTCATTGCAGACCCAGGGATGATTATGCTGGTATCTCTAATTTATGCAACCCTTACCCTTGGTATAATACGAGGTTTAAAAATTGGATATATCATGCAGCAATATGCAGAAGCCATCAAAGACATTCTTCTTATCATCATGATAGTTGCTGGTGCAGGAGCACTTAAACAAGTCTTCGTTGAAACAGGAATTAGTACATCGTTGGGTGCAGCAATGAACCAATGGGATTTACCACCGCTATTGCTGGGATGGCTTATTGCAGCAGTCATTCGAGTATCAATGGGATCAGCGACTGTTGCAGGATTAACGACTGCAGGAATTGTTGCCCCACTTGTGCTAAGCACCAATACTGATCCTAATCTGATGGTACTCGCTGTAGGATCAGGAAGTCTGATGTTCTCTCACGTAAACGACTCTGGCTTCTGGATGTTCAAAGAATATTTCAACCTGAGCATGAAAGACACTTTCAGATCATGGAGTCTGATGGAAACGATAGTTTCGGTGATGGGCTTAATAGGTGTTATGGTGCTAGAAAGATTCATTTAAGTCCAACTGATAAAGATTTTTTGTGGACGATGTAATCAACCGCACCGAAACAGCAATGACACAGGCTCATTGCTTCCCGGCAACAGAACTTGCCCTGAAGGCACAGAAAATGGCTAAATAATTCGTATATTAAAACTTCGATTCAACACTTAAATACATTGCTATGCCCAAACAAAACAACAGGAGAAATTTTCTCAAAAACAGCTCGCTGGCTGCAGCCGGCTTTTTTATTGTCCCCAGACATGTCATCGGAAAAGGATACACGGCACCGAGCGACAAACTGAACATAGCTGCCATTGGTGCAGGTGGAAAAGGACAATCAGACCTCTTCAATTCTTTCAACAATGGCGCCAACAACGTAGTGGCTTTTTCTGATGTGGATTGGGATAAATGCAAGCCTGCCATTGAGAAGTTTCCCAACGCCAAAAAATACCGTGACTTCAGGGAAATGCTCGATAAGTCGGGCAACGAAATTGATGCCGTAACCATCTCCACACCAGATCATTTCCATGCCTATGCAGCCATGGCCTGCATGCAGTTGAAGAAGCATGTCTATGTTCAAAAACCGCTCACTCACAATATTGCTGAAGCCAGGATACTCACTGAAGCAGCCCGTAAATACAAAGTGGTAACCCAAATGGGCAACCAGGGTGCCTCTAACCCGCAGCAAAAAGTGGCGATGGACTGGTTTGACCAGGGACTGATCGGCACTGTCAACAAGGTGGAAATCTGGACCAACAGACCGGTATGGCCACAAGGTATACCTGTACCAACCGGTAAACATGCACTGCCTGCTAACATGTCTGCCGCAGACTGGAATACCTGGCTCGGCCCGGCTTCTTATGTAGATTATGATCCCTTATATCATCCTTTCAAATGGAGAGGCTGGTGGAATTTCGGAACGGGTGCACTGGGAGACATAGGCTGCCACACCATTGACTCTCCATTCAGGATTCTGGGTCTAGGTTATCCAACTGAGGTAGAATGCAGTGTAGGACAGGTTTTCATCAAAGACTGGACACCTGAATTTATCCCCGAAGGCTGTCCGCCTTCATCTCTTGTAGAAATTAAATTTCCTGCCACCAAGAAAAATAAAACACCCATGAAAATGGTGTGGATGGATGGTGGTCTCAGGCCTTTCCACCCTGATCAACTGCCTGCCAATGAGCCACTCAGCACTGATGGCAATGGAGCCAACGGCGTATATCTGCATGGTTCAAAAGGATTGATGGTGATAGACATGTATGGAAACAACCCACGGATTTACCTGAACAACGGAGAAAAAATCACAGCCCCTGCTCCCAATCCAAATGCTGTGAAGCTGCCTGAATTCGGACATCAGATTTCCTGGACTGAAGCTTGTAAAGCCGGTTTCAACAGCAAGGAACACAAGGCACTGAGTTCTTCATTTGATTATTCTGGTCCGCTTACCGAAACAGTTCTCATGGGCAACCTGGCCATCAGAAGCTATATGCTGCGCAAAGAAGTGAAAGGAAGCAACGGACGCACCGGGTTCGATTTCTACGGTCGTAAAAAACTTCTGTGGGATGGTGCATCCATGAAGATTACCAATTTTGAGGATGCCAACCAGTTTGTGGGTCGTGTGAACAGAAGCGGATGGGAAATCAAAATGTAAACAGGCTTTAAGAATTTGCATAATCGCTTTGATTCATGATACTGCCCCGATTTCGCGGGGCAGTATTTTCTATAGTATCTTCAGTACTTACAATTTTGTTCAGATATGAAAAAAATCCTCCTCGCCATCTTTTGTCTGGGAATGATGACCGGACAGGCCCAAAAGAAAAAGTCAGCTCCGCAGCAAACACAAACTCAACCTAGTCCTGATTCTATTTTCAGTAACCTCAAATGGCGCAATGTTGGTCCCTTTCGTGGTGGCCGTGCCAATGCTATTGCCGGCGTCAGGAACAACGAACTCAGGTTTTATGTGGGGTATACAGGCGGCGGCGTTTGGACCACTGAAGACGGTGGCAACAGCTGGAAAAATATTTCAGACGGACAATTTGGTGTGGGATCAATAGGTGATATCGCTGTGTCAGAATCAGATCCGAATGTGATTTTTGTGGGTAGCGGAGAACATGCAGTTCGTGGAGTAATGACCAGTTACGGTGATGGCGTATATAAATCTACCGATGCAGGTAAAACATGGAAAAACGTTGGTCTGCAAAAGACAAGACATATTTCAGACATTGCTATTGATCCCCGAAATGCTGATGTGGTCTATGTTGCGGCACAGGGCACTGTTCATGGCCCGAATACTGACCGTGGTATTTTCAAATCAACCGATGGTGGCACAAGCTGGAAAAAGGTGTTGTACATCAATGATAGTACAGGAATCTCTTCGCTTTCCATGGATATGAATAACCCCCGCATCCTGTATGCCGCTTCATGGGAACACAGAAGGTACCCATGGACAGTCTCCAGTGGCGGTCCGGGCTCAGCTATCTGGAAATCCACAGATGAAGGAAATACCTGGACGAAACTCGAAGGTGGATTACCGAAACTCATGGGTAAAGCAGGTATCAGCGTATCCCGCGCCAACAGCAACAGGATTTATGCAATTATAGAAACCGAAAAAGTAAAATCAGGATTATACCGGTCGGATGATGCTGGCAAAACCTGGTCTTTATTATCAAACAACCAGGATATCTCTTCAAGGTCGTGGTACTACATGGAAGTCTTTGCAGACCCCAATAATGAGAACACGGTATATGTGCTCAATGCACCTATGATGAAATCTATCGATGGTGGAAAAACATTTGCGAGGGTTCCGGTACAACATGGTGACACACATGACTTATGGATTCATCCTTCCAAAAGCAACATCATTGCCCTGGCAGATGATGGCGGTGCAGAAATCAGTTTTGATATGTGTAAAACCTGGTCATCGATCATGAACCAGCCAACAGCACAATTCTACCGGGTTAATACCGACAATGTATTTCCATATAAACTCTATGGCGGTCAACAAGACAATACCTCTGTAATTGCAGCAAGCAGAAATAATGGAACCTCACTCACCGAACGCGACTGGATAATCGGTCCGGGCTGCGAATGTGCATTCCCGGCATTTGACCCCAATGAACCCACACTGATTTATGGCGGTTGCTATCAGGGTTACATTGAAGTGCTTAATACGAAAACTGGAGAGTCAAAAGATATACAGGCCTACCCCACTATGAACCTGGCCAATGATCCGAGTACGATGAAATACAGGTTCAACTGGAATGCCCCGATCATCGCCTCACCACATGATCCTAAAACCATCTACCATGGTGCCAATGTAGTACTGAAAACAACCAATGGAGGCATCAGTTGGGAGCCCATCAGTCCTGACCTCACCCGAAATGAAAAGTCGAAGCAGGGCCCCGGAGGTATGCCTTTCACCAATGAAGGAGCCGGTGGGGAGAACTACAATACGCTCTTTTACCTGACGGAATCTGCGCTTGAAAAAGGTGTTATCTGGACTGGCAGCGATTGTGGATTTGTACATGTTACCATGGATGGCGGAAAAACCTGGAATAATGTAACACCAGCTGGATTACCTGAGGCACAAATTAACAGCATTGAGCTGTCTGCTTTTGATAAGGGGACAGCATATATTTCAGCAACACGTTACAAGTTCAATGACTATGCTGCCTATGCTTTCAAAACTACTGACTACGGTAAAACCTGGACGCCCATCAATAATGGGATCAAAGAAGATGATTTTCTAAAAGTTATCAGGGAAGACAGGAAAAATAAAAACCTGTTGTATGGTGGGAGTGAGAGAGGCTTTTACCTGTCTACAGACGGCGGACAACACTGGCAATCCTTCCAGCGCAACCTGCCGGTGGTGCCTGTAACTGACCTGATGATCCGCGACAATGACCTGGTAGCTGCTACAGCAGGCAGGGCATTCTGGATTCTTGATGACCTGGGAGCCATTCAACAATATGTTGCAGAGACTGCATTACCCAGGCTGATTACGCCCAAGCCCGGCTACAAGATGGGTGGAGGTGCAGGTCTGCCGGAAGACAAGTACAGTGCCGGACAAAATGCACCCGATGGCATCATACTTGATTACTTCCTGCCAGAAGTCCATGACAGCATCACAGTTAAATTAACCATCTCCGATGCATCAGGAAAAGTGGTGAGAACATTCAGCAACAAAAAAGACGATGGCTATGTAAGGTATCCAGGCGGACCCGCGCCCGCAGCATTGTTGCCTGCCGCAAAGGGTCATAATCGTTTTCTATGGGATTACCGGACCGCAACACCCACACCAGACGTAAAAGGAGTTTATATTTTCGGTGACTACAGAGGTTATGCGCTTGCGCCTGGAACATATACTGCCAGATTGGATGCAGGAACAACCAGCAGCAGTGCTGAACTTGTTTTGTTAGCCAATCCGAAGATTAAAGCCAGTGCAGCAGAATGGGAGGAACAACAACAAATGCTTGCAGAGATGACTTCAACCATCAGTGCAATCCATCAACAGGTTAATGATCTGCGCAAAGTAAAAAAACAACTGCAACACCATGCTGATGTTTTCAAAGAAGTAGCCAATGCTGCGAAAGTGGTAGAAGAAGCCAAAAAACTGATAAAAGACATTGATGGATGGGAATCCAATATTGTTGAAAGCAGGATTCAAAACGGACAGGATGTAATTAACTGGCCCAGCAAACTCAATGCAGAATTGTTTTTCATCAAGGGACTTGCAGATGCAGCTGATCCACGCATCACACAGGGCATCAAAACACGCTATGCAGATTTACTGACGCAATGGAAACTGGAGAAAGAAAAATTACAGCAACTAAAGAATGCAATTGTTTCTTATAACCAACTCTATAAGTCAAAGGGTATGGAAGGCATTGTGCTCTGAGTTCATTGAAATATAAAAAAAGGAAATGCCTTCAACTCATCATTATTATATGAATTAATCAGAGGCTTATTTTATGGTTAACTGAAAATCTAAAGAGACATCAGTTTCACCTTTTGAAACCGGATCATTTGCCGCTTTTACACCGGGTTTATGTTTTAAGGTAACATTAAGTGTTCCTGTAGCAGCGCCTGTTGTAGTCCAAGTAGAACTTAACCCAAGTGGCAGGTTCTTGGTATCCTTGTCCACTATTGAAACACTAAGATTTGAAGTTGATGATGTGAAATACAACTGATGGTCATCAGCTTCAGCCAGAATCTCAGCAGTAATATCATCTGCTGGACTTACACTTTCATTAAGAAAAATAACTTTACCAGAATAGGTTTTATTAAGACCCAAGACTATTGGATCAAACTGAGATGGAGCATTACCTCCTTCACCATCAAGATCTTTGAAAGAGAAAGTACTCTTCACACCTTGATTGTCTGTAAGTTCAATAACTACTGTTGTAATCAACTCCTCTTCATTTGGAGGAAGTGGATCTTTTTTACAACTGGAAATCGCAATCAGAACAACTAAAGCTGTCAATTTTAATATTCTCATAAATTTAAATTTTGCAATACTGTTGCAAATATATGAATATGCATCAATGTTGCAAATTTATTTTTACAAGAAAATAACAAGAAAAGGGCTGTGTGCTTTATACAGTAGTTTATAACCCCAATCTACTAAAACATCACACACAACCCTTTCACTTTAAGGCTTCACTGTGGGTTTGGATACTGTTACTTCTTCTACAAGTCTGCGTTCAGTTGTAACCTGAAATCTTTTCTCGTTTTTACTCTTGAAACTTGTAATGGTAAGTGTAATATTTCCTGCTTCAACTGGAATACTGAAGATTCTGTTGAACTTTTTTTCAGCGTAAACTTCTTCGAAAAATACTTTTCCATTTGAATCGGCAATGAGTACAAAAAACTTTTCGCCCAACTCATTATCATAGTTCAACAAAAAATTCATGTGCCCATCAACTGTACCAGCATAGGTCAGCGAGTTTTGCAAAGGAGCAAAAGATTTCTGGGCATTTGCAGCAGATACACTAATCAAAACAACTGCAATAAACAATACTAGGTTCTTCAGAGAAAATGCACGGTTTGCTTTCATAATTCTAATTTTTGGTAAATCGTTCATCACATGGAAGCTAAGGCGTGCAAGCAAATCGAGGGGCAAGACAAGTTTAATACTTGAAAGACAAAAGAAGTAACCCTGAAAAAATATTTTTTTCTGTTAAGGAATTGTAAACAATAAAATGTAAGACTCTTATTATTTTAAAATTGCTAACGCAGCATCTACGTAAGTATAATTTTCTGGTTGGAAATGATGAATAGGCTTTGTCACTTTTGATTCACCTAATCTAACAACGACTGCATTCTTTTCTGGAATGATATACACGTATTGTCCAAACAAACCATTTTGTGCAATAGCTGTAACGTTACTATGATTAAGTATCCAATACTGATAACCATAAAAATCTACGGGCTGATTATTCTCATCTCTGTCTTTCAAGAAACTGGCAGGAGATGTTGCTTCAGTCACATATTTTTCAGAAACAATTTGCTTACCGTTCCAGTTTCCTTTATTCAACACAAGCTGACCAAATCTTGCATAGTCTCTAGCAGCCGCATTAAAACAACAAAATGCTTTTTCTCTTTTCTCTTCTCCATCCAGCAACCAGAAAGCATCGTACTCAGCACCCATCGGCTTATAAAATCTTTCAGAAACCAAAGTAGAAATATTTTGTCCAAATGCTTTTTCTACCAATAACCCAAGCACTTGTGTGTCTCCACTTCTGTATTGCCAGAATACGCCAGGATCTTCTTTTTTCTCCATCATTTCAACCATGTGTTCCAAATCATCACCGTAATACCCATATGCGTTTAAACTAAAATATCCCTTATCTCCTTCATTGTAATTTGTACCAGAACTCATTGTTAGTAAATTCTTGATAGTGACTTTTTCCAAGCCATTGGTTTTAAAATGATCTACATAATTAGCAACGGGCTCATCCAACGATTTAATTTTTCCTTCATCCAGCGCAATACCTACTAATAAAGAAACAATACTTTTTGCTGCAGAAAACGAACCACTCAATTTTGTACTATCATAACCATCCCAGTATTTTTCAAAAAGCAGTTTACCATTCTGAATTACTAAAAATGCATGGGTATCATTGGAATCAATTATTGATAAAAAATCAGCGGGAATGGTTGACGTATTGTACGCACTATCATACTCCCAGCTTTGTGGGGCATTTGCCTTGTCTATTTTTCTTAATGGATGTGTGTTATAATCATGTATGGTATGCTCACCCCAGAAAATAAAATTTTTAAGGTGTGCCAAATGATTGGTAAATGCTAAGCCGACTACCACAGCAACGATTGCCAATAGTACAAGAGAGATTTTTTTTATCATAAATAATAATTATCCAAATGGTTGTTCAATTGAAATACTTTGCTTGGTAAAGAAACGTGGACCTTGTTCCGTCATGTATAAACAATCCTCTAATCTAATACCAAATTCTCCAGGAATTGAAATCGTTGGTTCATCACTGAAACACATTCCAGGTGCTAATTTCGTTAAGTTACCTTTCACAAAGTTAGTCCATTCATGCCCTTCCATCCCAATTCCATGTCCAGTTCTGTGTGGTAAACCTGGCAACCCGTAATTTTTAGCATACCCTGCTTCTTCAATCACTTTTCGGGCAGCTGCGTCTACAGATTCACAGGTCGCGCCAATCTGGGCTGCTGCAAATGCCGCATCCTGTGCTATTTTCTCCAGGTTCCAGACATCAATCATTTTTTGAGTAGGCTTACCGACTACTATCGTTCTTGTAATGTCAGATGCATAGCCTTCACAACTTGTTCCTCCATCAACCATTACCACATCTCCCTCACGTATTGTTTGTGGCGTAATACTTCCATGTGGTAAAGCAGAATATTTACCTACCTGAACAGATGCGCCACCCGTATATCCGAGTTTACGGAAAGCTGCACTGAGGTTGGCGCTGAATGCTGATTGCGACATACCCGGTTGAATAGTAGCAAAAGCTGCCTTATAAGCTTCAATGGTAACGTCATTTGCTTTTTGCATCAAGGCAATTTCAGCAGGTGTTTTATACATCCTGCAACCTGCGGTGACAGGCGTTGCGTCTACAACATCAAAACCACTACCTGCTTTTTTAACACCATCAGCAATGAAAAAACGCACACGCTCTTCCATGCCTATTCTTCTGTACTTGACACCTCGGTCTTTTACAATTTTAACAATAAGATCATATGGACTCTCATGTTCTTCCCAACAACGCAATTCATCACCAAATACAGGATTGATGAGTTCTTTGGCGCGGTCGTCTTCAAACTTGGGACAAACATAGGCAATCGCACCTTTTGCAGGAATGACCACACCAAATGTTCGCTCACTTTGTCCCCAACGCATACCAGTGAAATAAGAACAGGTTACGGTTCCCTCCATAAAAATCGCATCCATCTTTTGCTCAGCCATCAATTGCTGTGCCTTTGCAATGCGTTGCTTTCTTTCTTCAATACTAATCGGTACTACACCATCAACCATGGGCTTTAAGCGTTCTATGCTACTGGGAATATCATATTGCTGTTCATTATTAAATGATGAAAAAGCAAATACACCTGCACCCAATGATGCTGCACTCAAGAAATTTCTTCTGTTCTGTTTGTTGTTCATGTTGATGATGAAGTATCGTTATAAAATTATTTATTGATTGTTGGATAAGTTACTCCAAGTTGCTCTAAATAAGTTCCATACTTGGATGGATCATAATAAAACTTTTTCAGTTGATCCTTGTATTGCTGCATGATGCCCTGATTCAAATGAATAGCAGGTGGATCTTTTTCAGTAATAAATGGTTTGTACTGCACATCTTTTGTTTGTACCTCTTTAAAATATTTTTTTGCTTCAGTTACTACAGTCGGATTAGTAAAACAATCAAACAAAGTTAAAGCTGTCGCCTTTGCCCCTGCAACCGAACCCTTGTGTGCAATAGGTGTAGCCATGGCAATGGCATCAGCCCAGTGGTGTCCTTTTGTCCCAGGAATATTCGCTGGAAAACGCAAAACGATAGTAGGCACATTCCATGATATATCAGCAATATCATCAGAGCCCCCACCCCATGAAAAGGCAACAGACCCCTTAATGCTATCAGGCTTTGTTCTTAATCCATCAATGGGTCTGCCTTGGTTATCTTTTGCAGGTGCTTCTACCAATTTCTGCACAGCCCTGGCCATGGTCATATCCTTGTCATCCCACTGTGGCATACCCACTCTTTTTATATTATTATACATCGCTTCTGCCAAAGGCTTATTAAAATGTCCAGGCCAGGCTGTACCTAATATTTGATAACTAACGCTTGTGTTGGTCATCATAGCTGCACCTTGAGCAATCTTGATTCCAGCTTCATAATTGGCTTTGATATCCTCATATGTTCTTTCCCTGAAATAATACCAGACACTGGCTTTAGAAGGAACAACATTCGGTTGATCTCCTCCATCCACAACAACATAATGCGAACGGTTGGTAGGTTTCAAGTGCTCACGTTTATAGTTCCATCCCACATTCATCAACTCGACAGCATCTAATGCGCTCTTACCTCTCCATGGCGCTCCAGCAGCGTGTGCAGCATCACCATCAAAATCAAAACGAACACTCACCAATCCATTTCCACCATTATCTCCATAGTCAGAAGTAAAATCACCACTGACATGTGTAAAGATGCAAGCATCTACATTTTTAAAATAACCATCTCTGATGTACCATGCTTTTGTACCAACCAATTCTTCAGCAATACCAGGCCAAATGACAATCGTTCCAGGCATTTTTTGTTTCTCCATCATTTCTTTCATGGCAATTGCAGCATAAATAATCACTGCTTGTCCGGAATTATGCCCCTCACCATGACCAGGTGCACCATCTACAATAGGTGCTCTGTATGCAACACCAGGTTTTTGCGAAGCTTTGGGAATACAATCCACATCACTTCCCAAAGCAATAACAGGTGAACCTGATCCCCATTTGGCCATCCATGCTGTGGGCACACCAGAAATACCTTTCTCAACTGTAAACCCATTTTTCTCTAACACTGAAATGATAAACGCTGATGTTTCCCATTCTTGGAAACCCAATTCAGAATAACTGAATATTTGATCTACCATCACCTGTATATCCTTTGCATGTTTTCCAACAGCATCAGACAACTGAAGCTTCATGGCTTCCACCTCTTTATCCGAATATTTTTTTTGTGCTTGTGCAAATTGAAAAGAAACAAATGCAATCAACAAGAATAAAAACTTTTTCATAAACGTGAATTGTGCAGTCAATTTACTGATTTATGTGAGAAGTGCATACACAACCTTTACCTTTGCAGCGTGGAACTACTCAGACTTAACCAGATTGGTAAAATTGAAGGCAATCGCAAGATATTAGACAACATCAACCTGTTGATTGAATCCTTTAGCAGGACTGCCCTCATAGGTGAAACGGGCTCTGGTAAAAGTACTTTAATGAAAATCATGGCGGGATTGGTTCAACCTTTATCAGGAGAAGCCATATTTGAAGAAAAAAGAATAGAAGGTCCGAATGAAGTATTGATACCCGGACATAAAAAAATCGGCTATCTCTCTCAACATTTTGAATTGCTCAATAACTATAGAGTTGAAGAGTTATTAGACATGGCCAATAAAATGGAACAACATGAAGCTGACGAAATTTACCAGCTCTGCAAAATTGAACACCTGCTAAAAAGAAAGACCAATGCGATCTCTGGTGGAGAAAGACAACGCATAGCGCTTGCCAGGGTATTGGTAGGTAACCCGAAATTGTTATTGCTGGATGAACCTTTTACCAACCTCGACTTATCTAACAACAAAATCATTAATGGGATTATCAATGAACTCTGCGAAAGTAAAAAAACAACTGTCGTACTGGTTTCACATGACCCCGCTAACATTCTCTCTTGGGCAGATCAAATCATCGTTCTTCAAGAAGGTCAAATGATTCAAACAGGCTCACCTGAGGAGATTTATTTCAATCCTGTCAATGCGTATACAGCAGGATTACTAGGCGATTATAACTACATAGAACAAGATAGCCGACTGAGAACACCATTGAATCTTCCTGCCAACAGGTTGTATTTCCGAACAGAAGAATTTACTACAGTAGAAAAAGAAAACAACAGTGCATGTGCAACTATAGAAAAAAAATTATTCTATGGCAACCACTATAAATTAAAATTGAACATCGCTGGTACAAGTTTGGATATCATGGTTCCTCGTACTTCTGTTTCAGTGGGACAAGAAATAGCTATTACATTTAATCGTCAGTATAATTAAATACACCACAATGGCAAAGAAAATTTTATTTGCACTATTCATTGGTATTTCAGCTCTTCTTGCATTTTTATATAAAAGCGATATCTCATTTGAAGAGTTGAAAAACAAATACACCAATGAACAATCCAAATTCATCAACATACAAGGTGTTAATGTTCACTACAGAGATGAGGGGAACCAAAATGACAGTATACCCCTTGTGCTGATTCATGGTACTTCTTCGAGTCTGCATACCTGGGATAGCATAGTCCCTGCTCTTGTTGGTAAAAAAAGAATAATCAGACTTGATCTTCCTGCATTTGGCTTAACCGGTCCACATCCTCAACGTGATTACTCAATCAATTTTTATAACCAATTCATCGACGCTTTCCTTAATGCAATTGGAGTACAACAATATATCATCGCAGGCAATTCATTGGGCGGAAGCATTGCATGGAATCAAGCACTTGCTTACCCGAATAAAGTAAAACAATTGGTCCTCATCAACTCTGGTGGATATCCCAAGAAAAATGAAAAAGGAAACATTGGATTTAAATTGGCTTCTACACCTGTAGTTGGTGATGTGTTGTTGAAATTTACTCCACGTGGAATCATTAGAAAAAGTGTAGAAGATGTTTACTCAGACAAAACAAAGGTCTCAGAAGATCTTGTGAATCGATACTATGACTTACTGTTAAGAGAGGGAAACCGCCAAGCAACACTTGATATTTTCAAAAATCGAAAATTTGGAGGTAGTGAAAAAATTAAAAATATTGAAATCCCTACCTTGATTATTTGGGGCGAAGACGACCAACTGATTGATGTAAGCAATGCTTATTTATTTCAGAAAGACATTCGAAAGAGTCAGTTGGTAATAATTCCAAAAACGGGACATGTACCAATGGAAGAAAATTCATCAGCATTTCTTACAGCAATCAATCAGTTTATTTTTTAAACCGATAGACTTCCCCTTCAGAGAACATCATGAAAGGACGATAAACCTTTCCCCATTCTTTTTTCTGATTGTTCCAATCATGCTGATCATAAATCATCATGTATGATCTGCCAATCACTTGAATACTATCACGATTGACATAAGCTGCTGTTGCTTCGTCTAGCGCCATGCCGAGTATACTCGTATTTGCTTCCATCATAGGAACCAGATCAAATTGTCGGTTTCTCACCAAGACATGTTGATCAATTGATGTGTTCTTCATAAAGGCGAGTCCAGGTGGATAGGTATGCAAAACATTAGGTGCCTTTCGTTGCTCCCAACCTGTAATCATCAAATCACCCATAATAGTAGCACCAGCTGAAGTTCCCATGATTATTCCCCCACGATTTAACAAGGAAAATAATTCTTGATGCACAGCCGTGCCTAAAAAGGCATTAGCAATATTAGCCTGATCACCACCGCCTATGAATACACCTTTTGCTTTGCGAATACGATCAATGAAAACAGGATCATTGGCCTTTTGTTTGTCGCGCGTATGCACAGTGGTGAGATTGGTGAAACCGCGACTCGTAAATTTTACTAAATGTTCTCCCGCTTGAATCCATGGTTCATCATCTGTGGCAGTCGGAATGTAAACAATAGGCTGATCCTTACCACCAATCTCTTTTGCAAAAAGATTGTACATGGTATCTAAAATATCTCCACCACCAATAATGATAAGCTTCCCTTTAAACGGAAAAACTTCTTGCTGGGCTATTGAAGGTTGTGTAATCAACAACGCCAGCAAGAAGCAGATAAGTCGACTTAATTTAAACATACAGCAAATATTATTTCCTGATTAGTATTTTGCTGACTGACCAGGCTTTGGAGTAGTTTTTTTGATGAAGTCCCTCAAGCTTTGATTGCTTGTTTCCAGATCAGGTCTACGCAAATACATCATGTGTCCGCTTCTGTATCCTTCCCAACTCATTCTGTCTTTTAACTTACCGCTTGGATCCATCTGCCACAAATTGTATTGTGCGTTGAAATAATCGCATGCACCATCGTAGTAACCCGACTGCACCAATACATTCAAGTATGGGTTTTCAGCCATTGCTAATCTCAGGTTTTCACCAGTTTTATCACCAGATCTGTCCCAAGGTTGAACGGGACCAAATACGTAATATTTCAAATCGGTTTTGTACTTCAATTCTTCTCTGATATACATATTGATAGCAGGTGTAAATGAATGTTCCCATGAAATCAATTCTGCATTAAAGTCTGGTTGTTCACCTGCGTCTCTTTTATCGATCCCTTTATATCTGGAATCCAAGCGACCAACAGTATAGCCTTCATCCCGCAACAACTCTTTCCAAAACAAGCCCATTGCTACATCCAAATTGTTTTGCAAAATCACTTGCTCAGAAATACCAGAATACCTAGCCATTTTTCTTGCAATCTCTTTTTTCTTACTGTCTTCTAAAAAACCGCCTCGGGTCATAGCAGGCACCAATTCATCAATGGTAAACTTCTCCACCTCAGGCAACATGTCTGTAAGATCTTTCGCTTGCAAATCAGCAGGTAATTGCTTGTGGTACCAGGCAGTCGCGGCATAATAAGGCAAACGCAATGCTGCATTCATTACTGTACCTCTTTCAATACCCAAAGTGGTTGGTGAAACCAAAATCACACCATTGACAAACATCCAATGTGTATTTTGCAATTCAAGTGCTAAACCAGAAACTCTACCCGTACCATAGCTTTCACCAATTAAATATTTTGGCGAAGCCCAACGGTTCATTCTTGAAACAAATGTATTGATCCATTCTGCGAGGTATTTGATATCAGCTGTCACACCAAAAAATCTACTTGTAGGAATATCCTTACTAACAGCTCTTGAAAAACCAGTATTGACAGGATCAACATAAACTACATCAGCTACATCCAATACAGAATGCGGGTTATCTTTTAGTCCGTATGGTTGTAATGGATATCCTTCATCATCTATGTTCACTATACGAGGACCAGTGTATCCCAACTCCATCCAAAGGGAAGAAGTACCTGGACCACCATTAAATGAAATCAACAAAGGACGAACTGCACGGTCTTTTACATCATTACGCTCGTAATAGGTAAAGAATACTCCTGCCTGCACTTTGCCTTCTGTATCCCAAACAGGCATCATCCCAGTTACTGTCTTATAAGGAACTTTTGTGCCTTTGATTGTTATCTCGTGATCAGCACTTACGTAATGATCTGGGTTAAATGGAATGTTGTTGTTTGTTACTTTTTGTTCAACTGCTGCTTGGCTTGGCGCTGATGCAGGAGCAGCAGATGGTGCAGACTGACGTTGTTGTGCAAAGAGTCCCGCACTAAAGAACATGGCAATTGCAAGGAAATTTTTTTTCATTTGATCTTTTTATGACTTCTAAAATAAATAAAGTTTTCTAAACGGTATATCTCACCATTTAGCAGAATAGGATATTAAAATTTCATCTTCTTGAAATAGTCAAGACCAAGCGACTTTGCCTTTGCAATATTCTGGTTAGGAATATCATCCACATTGTTGTGCTTGTCAATTGCAATTTCAAGTAGATCTTCTCTAAGCAGGTGCAGCATGGGGTAAGGTGAACGATTGGTATAATTGGCCGGATCATTTTCATCTGATCCTGCGAAAATATAGTTGGGATGGAAGCTTGCCACTTGATAGACGCCTTCAAAACCTTGTGCTTTCAATAATTTTTCTGCCAAATCAGTCAGATCTAAATAGTCGTCAAAGTCAGAAAACCCTTTCGAAAAAATCAACAACGCAGTTTCCATTGCAGGATTGTCTTCCAAAAAACGACAGGTAATCATAAATGACTCTAATGCAGTAGCTGCATCTGTACTACCCTCCACTTTGTAAACAATTAATTCATCCTTAAAAGGCTTAGGGGCAAAGGGACAAAAATTAAGCCCAATAACAATATCCCTTATCCAGTTTTTCGTTCTTTCAATGACAATAGCGTCTATGGATTCCATTTATAAAATAATGGATTTAAGGTAGCCAAAAAAAGTCGAACTTTAATTTCATGAAAAAGATTTTACTTGTCCTTGCATTCATAAATCTTGGCATTGCCTTTGCACAGAAAAAAATAGCTGTTACCAAACCATATTTTCCAAGCGCATTGCAATGGGAAAAAAAGACAGCAAATGAAATGGGAATGGACAGCGCATTGCTGCAAGATGCCATCCAATATGCTATTCAAAATGAAACCAAAGTGCCTAAAGACCAAGAGATGGCACAGATTGTCAATTTTTACAAAGAACCTTTCAGCGATGCAGTTGGACCATTTGCAACAAGGAAATCCAGTTCCGGTTTAGTCATCCACAAAGGCTATATAATTGGAAGTTGGGGAGATGTAGATTTTTCAGAGCAAACGAATAGTGTAACTAAAAGTTTTTTATCGGTTGTAGTCGGCTTGGCCGTCGACCAAAAACTCATTCGCTCAATAGACGACAAAGTTGGAGATTATGTCCAGTTGATTGAACCTTACGATCCTGAAACTTACCGCAAACCAGAGGACCTTGGCAAAGCACATTTTCTTACACCCTTTGCAGGTGAACACAATAAAAAAATTAGTTGGAACCACATGCTCAGACAGACAAGTGATTGGGAAGGAACATTATGGGGAAAACCGGACTGGGCTGATCGCCCATCAGACAAACCTCAGGAATGGTTGAACAGAAAAAGAAATGAACCAGGTGCTGTTTATAAATACAATGATACACGAGTAAACGCATTGGCACTCGCCACAACAGCAATCTGGCACAAACCTCTACCAGAAATTTTGAGAACCAAAATCATGGATCCGATTGGCGCATCCAACAGCTGGCATTGGACAGGCTACCGCAATTCCTGGATTGTAATGGATGGACAACTCATTCAATCAGTGAGTGGTGGGGGACATTTTGGAGGCGGTTTATTTATCAATGCAATGGACATGGCACGTTTTGGCTTACTGACATTGAGAAATGGCAATTGGGATGGGAAACAATTAATCGATAGCAACTGGATTAAATTATCCAGAACACCAACCACCGCGAATACAGGTTATGGCTTCATGAATTTCTTCCTTAACACAGATAAAAAATTTCTTCCCTCAGCACCAGAGTCGGCCTATGCTCATATTGGTAATGGGACCAACATGATTTACGTGGATGAAGTCAACGATTTAGTAATTGTTGCTCGATGGATTGAGAATAGTAAATTAGATGAATTGGTAAAACGTTTTTTAGCTGCTCAAAAAAAGTAAAATATGAAAAAACAATTGCTGTTGTTTTTATGTCTTGGCCCATTGTTGTGCATAGCACAAACCTATGCAGAGAAACTAGGCTATCCGAAAGATGCTAGAGTGATTATCCTGCATGTAGATGATGCAGGTATGTCATTCGACTCCAATGAAGGCGTAGTAAAAGCCATGAATGAAGGAGTTGCCAATTCTACAAGTATCATGATGCCATGTAGTTGGGTGCCTGGAATACTAGCTTATTTAAAAACAAACCCTAATACAGATGCAGGCCTACACCTCACCTTAACCTCAGAGTGGAAAAGCTACAGATGGGGGCCTTTAGCAGGTAAAACTGCAGTACCGGGGTTGGTCGACAAAGAAGGATCCTTATGGAAAAGCGTACCAGAAGTAGTAATGCATGCCAGTCCAGACGAAGTTTACAAAGAAATTAAAAGTCAGCTCGATCGCTCCAGAACTGCCGGATGGGAACCCACCCATTTTGATTCTCATATGGGAACATTATTTGCATCAGAAGGATTCTTGCGTAAATATTTACAATTGGGCATTGAAGAAAAAATTCCTGTCATGTTTCCAGGCGGACACAACACCATGATTATGCAAACAGAAAGTGCTTCCTTGTTGAAAAAAGAACAAACTGATGCCATTGGCCAAATGCTTTGGAACGCAGGCTTACCAGTATTGGACGATTTACACAATGTGAGCTATGGCTTTTCCTATCCAAAACAAAAGTTAGATGATAAAAAGTTACAAGAAATAGCTACCGACTATTATTTGAAATCATTTAAGCAACTGCAACCTGGCGTAACCATGGTAATCATGCATTGTACTGCTCCTACAGAAGTGTTTTCGAAAATTTCAGATTCTGGTATCACCAGAAAAGCAGATCTTCTGGCGATGCAATCACCTGCTTTAAAAAAATACCTGAAAGACAATAATATTATATTGACAACCTGGAGAGAACTTATGCAAAGAAGAAAAGCAGTAAAACAATAATCTACTTTTTCTTTTTATAGATACAATCTTCTGGTTTCGATTTGATGTAATAAGATTTATAGTTGCTTGCCTTCGGATCCATACATCCCTCAAGGTTGAGTATTTCTATATTTTTAAACTCAACAGGATGGCTTTCGCTTTGTAGAGAAATGGTTCCTCCCTTCAACAACTGGCCATCTACTCCCCACTTGACTTCCTGCGCATCTACGTTTCCGCCACCAATCTGAGGCTTCTGGTAAGACAACACTTCCATGCCATTGGCAAAATGTTTGATAACAGAATCACTTAATACCAAAACCTCAGCTTTCACCCATTGGTCTCCGTGATAAGTTTCAGATTTAGAATTGATACAATGCGGGGTGAACAACTTACCATTCATTTCTACATTGGTACCTGGTGTACAGAGGTTACAGGTAGTTCTTTTGTTTTTACCATCACCCCCAAGTAATTGTACTTCAATGCTGACAGGAAAATCCTGGTCTTTACCCATGGACTCTGGTGTTTGACCGTGTACCATGATACCGCTGTTTCTGGTCGCCCAACCCGGACCACCATTTGCTTGATCACCAACAAAACGGTATTCCAAACGAATGCGGTAATAATTAAACTGCTTGTAATAAAAAAGATGTCCGAATCTTTCATTGAATTTATCATAGCCATCGTAGCGCACAACTATCTTACCATCTTCCACGCGAAATGTATTACCAAAATTATCACCAGCAGCATGGTTCCTGATTTTGGGCTTCCATTTGCTGAGGTCTTTGCCATTGAACATGGACTCCCATGCTTCTTCGTTTGCATTTTGTCCAAATCCCGAAACAGAAAAACAAGCAAGCATTATAAAAAGTAAAGTAAAACGCATAACAGAGGTTTTATTTAGAAACTAAGGACTATTGAATTTATCAAGAAATTTTAAAATAACTTTATTTAATATTTACGAAATAGGAATAATGGCTGAAATGAAAAAATTGATCTCTGTACTCGTTTTGCTGGTTGTGGGACTATTTACTTTTGGACAAGTACCTATTTTTAAAGACACAACACTGAAGAACACGATACGGTTAAACGTTTCCAACCCCTTTATTTTCGGAAAAAAAGCGTTGATAGTTGGTTACGAAAGACAGCTTTCAGGCAATAAGAGCTTCAGCTTTAATATTGGCTCGATGTCTTTCCCTAAACTCAAAGCAATTGAAGCAAATTCTGCCGATAGTGTCATCCTATTGCAAAACAAATTTGACAGAGGTTTTCATGTTTCAGGCGATTTTAGGTTTTACCTTTTGAAAGAAAATAAATTCAGCAAACCACATGGATTATACATTGGTCCCTATGTGTCGTTTAACCACATGAACAAACAGAATACCTGGAGCTATAGGACAACTGCATTTACAGGTGATATTTCGACAAACCTTGATTTGAATTTATTAACCCTTGGAGGTCAGATGGGATATCAGTTTCTATTCGGAAAACATTGGGCAGTCGATATGGTGATGTTCGGACCCGGATTAGGATTCTATAATTTCAATGCGAGAATTAACACAACTCTTGCGAAAGAACAACAATCTTTTTTATTCAGAACACTAAGTGATTTTGTGGGACAATATATACCTGCATATGCCAAATTAAATAACGAAGGAGAAATTGAAACAAGTGGCAACTCTAGAAGTGTTGGATGGGGTTACCGTTATGTCATTCACCTTGGATATAGGTTTTGACAATAAAGAATGAAACAATTATTAGTTTGTTTATTATTCGTTCAGGCTTTTCAGCAATTTTGCTTTGGACAAACAACACGTTTTGATTCTATTGCAAAAAGACAATCTTCTACCAAAGAGGAATTGCTTATTATTAAGCCGAATCATTTTCTAATTCAACCAAATAGTGATGCCGGAAATATTGGCGTATTCAATGGTAAGCAAAGGTTGATCTTGATCGACAACCAATGGAGTGTACTTGCGCCAAAAATAAAACAACAATTAAAAAAAATAACGCCCAGAAAACCCTCACTCATCATCAATACCCATTTTCATTACGAACATACCAATGGAAATTTAGCCTTGGGATCTGAATTGATTCCAATTCTTGCCCATGAAAATACACGCATCAGAATGGAAAAAGACAGATTGCTATCACCTCCTGCTTCTCTTATCCAAAAAGCATATCCAATAAAAGCACTTCCCACAATAACATTTATCGAAAGAATACAATTGTACGACGAAAACGAAACCATCGAACTAACACATGTAAAAAAAGCTCACACAGATGGAGATATCATCATCCAATTTAAAAATGCAAATATTTTTTATACCGGTGATTTGTTTGTCCGTAAAGGAGTCCCCTACATCGATGAAAACAATGGTGGAGATATCTATGGTGTAATCATCGCAATAAACTACCTCATTAATGTTGCCAATGAAGAATCAAAAATTGTACCGGGACATGGAGATGTTTGTGGCTTGAAAGAATTGCGCGATTACAGAGACATGCTAACAGCCATCCGAAACAAAACCATTGCCTTGGCCCGTGAGAAAAAAACAGAGGAAGAAATAATTACAAGTATAGAGGGATTAATCAAAGTGAATGATAGTGCTGCAAATAAAAAGATTTTCATTCTGCATATACTTCACATGGTACAAAAGCACGAAAAAATATAAGGGCTAATTTTTTCTAACAACCACTCCGTCTTTCATTACAAAAAGCACTTTTCTAATATTCGAAATTTCTTCTGCCGGGTTCCCCTCAAATATGGCAACATCGGCAACCATTCCTGATTTTAAAGAACCGAAACGATCGTCAAGTCTAAATGCTTTTGCATTGATAGTAGTCGCAGCGCGCAATACATCTAAGGGCTTCATGCCATACTCAACCATCAATTCCATTTCCAATGCATTTTCGCCGTGCGGATAAACACCTACATCTCCGCCCATGCCAATTGCAACACCAGATGCAATTGCCTCTTTAAAACTATTTCGTTTGTTGATTACATTAGCAGGTGCTGGATCAATCCCTTTTTTCCAACCTCTGTATTGTGAAATAACATCCACTGCAGAAATGGTTGGGATATATGTAACACCATGTTCTTTCATGAGTTTTCCAAGAGCAGTATCAATAAAATCGCCATGCTCAATAGTCTTTGCACCAGCCAATACCGCTCTCCGTATGGCTTCTTTGGATTTTGCGTGACAAACCAACATGCGTCCACTGCTGGTGGTTACTTCATTGGCTACCTTAAGTTCATCCAAAGTAAATGAAGGCTGATCTTCTCCATTGATTCCCCAACGGTAATCCGCATAAATTTTTATAAAATCTGCTCCTTTCCCAATCTGATCACGAATCACCCTGATCAAGTCGTCACCATCTGCAGGTTCGGCACCCAACATAATTTGTTGATCGTGATCGTACCCTTTTGGTCCGTAAGAACCGGTTGATACTATCGCCCTACCAGCAACCATCAATCTTGGACCAGGAATAATATTTTCGTTGATGGCTCTTTTTAATGCGACATCCGCGTAACCAGCACCTTCAGTACCAAGATCTCTGGCAGTAGTGAAGCCTGCCATCAAAGTGTTTTTTGCATGGACTGTCGCCCTAGCTGTTCTATAATTATCCGTCTCTTTTAATACTTGCGTATCCCAATCCGTAATATTATATGGATACAACAAAAGATGCGAATGCCCTTCAATTAAGCCTGGTGTTATGGTAGCATTAGGATAATTGATTTTGATTGTGCCGCCGGGAACACTCATACCAGATATTGGTCCTACTGAAACGATCTTGGCATCTTTTACCAAAACAGCCCATCCTTCATGCATTTTTTCTCCATCAAAAACCCTGGAGGCGGACAGCAGATAAGAAGTTTGGGACTGCCCAACATAGACAAATAAAATAAGTATGGTAAGGAGTATCGACTTTTTCATGTTGTTTCTGTAGATTTAAATCAAGTTAATCATTTACCTCAACATAAACAGATGAATGTAATTGGAATTGATATAGGAGGAACAAGAATCAAAGTGGTTGCTATGGACCCTGAAGGCAATATTTTATTCAACTCTTATCAGCCTACAGAAGATGGGAATGATGCAGTTTGGAAAAAAAATATTGCTGATGCTGTAGCTGCAGTAAAACAAAAGCTCAATAGTAGTGATGTGTTGATTGGTATTTCTGCTCCAGGCTTACCCGATGAAAAAAACGAATGCATCGCCTTTATGCCAGGACGACTAGAAGGTTTAGAAAATTTTCATTGGGGTAATTTTCTAGAACATCCTGCTTATGTAATTAACGATGGAGTTTCTGCTTTAATGGCCGAAGCAAAGCTGGGTGCTTGTAAAGACAGTAAACATGCAGTAATGCTGACGCTTGGTACAGGAGTAGGAGGAGCAATCTTGATTGATGGGAAACCTTACCAGGGAGCATTTAACAAAGCCGGGCATATGGGACATATGGTTATTGATGATAATGGAGAGCCAGATGTAACCGGGATGCCAGGAAGTCTTGAAGAATGCATCGGTAACTGTACCATTGAAAAAAGAAGTGGAGGAAGATTTACTTCGACACACGCTTTATTAGAAGCCTACAGGAAAAATGATAGTCACGCTGCAGATATTTGGTTAAAATCGATAAGGCAATTGGCATTGGGAATTGCATCCATCAGTAATATTCTTTCACCACAATCTATAGTTTTAGGTGGTGGTATAACTGAAGCTGGTGATGATTTATTCCTTCCATTAGAAAAGTTTCTTGCGCTTTATGAATGGAGGCCTGGTGGATCAAGATCTGTTATTAAAAAAGCTGAATTTGGTGATTTGGCTGGAGCAATTGGAGCCGCATGCTTTACTATTGAAAAAAATAAATCATGATGAAAGAAAATATATCTGCACTCCTCAACCGCTACCAATCTGGTTTTAGTTTAGAACAGCCATTTTATATTTCAAATGAAGTGCTTATTGCTGAATGGGAATCGATTTGGAAGAAACAATGGATTTATGCAGGCAATACAGCTCAATTAAAAAAGAGCGGGGATTACTTTTTGTATAAAATTCATCATGATGAAATCATTATTATTAAAGGAAATAATGGTGAAATCCATGCTCACTACAATACTTGCACCCACCGGGGATCCGCAATTTGTCTTGAAGAAAAAGGCCATGCCGCTAAGCTTATTTGTCCCTACCACCAATGGGTTTTCGATAAAGATGGAAGATTGCTGAATGCAAGAATGATGCCTGATGATTTTTGTAAAGAACAATATAACCTTAGGGCTGTTGCTGTGGAGGTAGTAGAGGGACTTATATTCGTTTCACTTGCAAAAGAGCCAATTGATTTTTTTTCCATTAGAAAAAGTTTAGCTCCCTTTGTGAAGACATACAATATTCAAGAGGCAAAAATTGCTTGTCAAAAAAAATACACCCTTCGCGCCAACTGGAAATTAGTAGCTGAAAACTTCAGAGAATGTTACCATTGTGGTGGAGCACATCCTGAATACTGTAGTGCAGTTATTGGTGCAAGCTTAAGAGAGGATACCACAGAACTGGTAGCTGAAAAAAATATAAGCTGGAAAGAAAAAGGTTTAGCAACAGATTTGATTGAAGTGACGCCAGGAACCACAAGCTATGCTGTACGATACCCATTAAGACCGGGAATTGAAAGTTACAGTACTGACGGAAAAAAGGTTTCCATCCCCATGGGGCACCATAAGGACCATGATGCTGGTGTTGTAGGATTGGTGAATTATCCGAATTTCTGGATGGATGCAGTTAGTGATTACATATGGACGATGAGAATTACACCAATTGATCCATCTACAACAGATGTTGAATTTTGCTGGTTGGTAGATGGTAAAGCAGAGGAAGGTAAAGATTACGATTTAAAACATCTCACAGATTTCTGGGAAATTACAGGTGAACAAGATGGTCAGCTTTGTGAAAACAATTTTAAAGGAATTGAATCATCTGCTTACCGACCTGGGCCTTATGCAGATGTTGAAGACCAGGTTGTCAATTTTGTGGATTGGTGCGTAACGCAGTTACAATCAAAATAACAGCTAAAAGCACAACACCTGCATTTACCAAAAATAGTGCTGGAAGACTGAGTCCGATTTCAGTTAAATATCCTACCCAATAATTACCCATTACTGCACCTGCACCATAATAAGCTGCATAGAGCAATGATTGTCCCGTTGCCAACAATTCCTTTTGCACCAGCTTATAAACCAACTCTACACAAATAACCCAAAAAAGCGACCAGGAAATGCCATGCAAAATTTCAATGGGCAATGCAAATGATGGCGTACTCACCACACTATACAATACCAAACCAACAGCAG
>Ga0315906_10000820_pt1 | contig 47859 bp, 44 predicted proteins | sample LakEriMetagenome_4_FD_203526 | JGI IMG/M metagenome (GOLD analysis project Ga0315906, IMG submission 203526) | Freshwater fungal communities from buoy surface, Lake Erie, Ohio, United States - Buoy 2 MA122 | ecosystem: Environmental > Aquatic > Freshwater > Lake > Lake biofilm | place: USA...
GATTCGAAAAAGCTTTCGAAGAAAAAACGCGATTCGCTTTACGAAGAGATCACGGGGAATCCCGAGATCATCTGGGCGGTCGCAATGGTGGAGGCGGATGAAATTGACCGAATCAATATTCTGCGAGCGACGCATCGCGCGATGGGCTTGGCGCTGGAGGCGTTGAAAGTGAAACCCGACATCGCGCTCATCGATGGTTTACCAGTGAAAGGCTTATCGCTGCCACATGAGGCCTTGGTGAAAGGCGATGGGCTGTCGTTATCAATTGCCGCAGCTAGCGTGATTGCGAAGGTGACAAGGGACCGAATTATGGAAAGGATCGCAGCCGAATTCCCCCTCTACGGTTTCGAACGCCATCAAGGTTACGGCACACGAGAGCATTTAGAAGCTATCAAAAATCATGGGCCTTGTCGCTTTCATCGTCGGTCGTTTCAGCCGATATCTCAACTCTCCCTACCGCTCTAACAGCGGACCATCGGGCGCGCGCAAATGGATGGGCGACTACGGAGAAAAGGTCGCGGTGGATTGGTTGCGTGCGAACAACTGCAAAATTCTCGCGAGGAATTTCAAAGGCCGTAAGGGTGGGGAAGTGGATATTGTGGCGAGTGATGGGGAGCAGTTGTTGTTTACCGAAGTGAAGACCCGCCAGAAGGATGCGATGTTGCGGGGGTTGGCGGCGGTGAATCGGAAGAAACAGGCACTCATCCAACGCGGCGCCAACGAATGGCTCCGTCGGCTGCGAACTCGCGAGATACCGTGGCGGTTCGATGTGATCGAAGTGGAGGTTTCAAATGGCGAGAAGCCCATTGTCAGGCGTATCGAGAACGTCTTCGGAAATTCCAAGCCACAACGAAAATGGTGATTGCCAAGTTTCCAGCGGCATGTTTGTTTTCCCGCCCAGCTGAAAGGCTAAAGTGCGCGCGTGGCGGAATTGGTAGACGCGCTAGATTCAGGTTCTAGTACTCGCAAGGGTGTTCAGGTTCGAGTCCTGTCGCGCGCACCATTCCCCACCCTCAGTGGGGGGCTTTTCTCCTTATACTATCCCTTGCTCATCTTAGCTGCTTCAGCCTTTACCATTTTTTTAAGTTCATCAGGTGCGATGACTTTTGCCTGGCTGCCCCAGCTCAGGGTCCATCTGAGCAGATCTTCTAACCGCCCGACCTCGAACCTTATCTCCACCCGGGTCGCCTTGGCGTTGAGTGGGGTGATTTGTTGGCTGGGATGCCAGCGCCGTTCTTGAGCGATCCTTGCCGCGTAATCTCTTAATTCGACCCTCACCTCCTGGCGGAAATCTGGATTTTGAGGATCTGTCCATATCCCGAACGAGGTGCCGAGGTAGGACCCTCCATCGAAATCCTTGGGCAGCTCGAAACGCTCGGTTCGGATTTTAAGGCTGTTGAGTCTGGGCAAGGCAAAGGTCCTCAAACCTCCGCGGTCACAGTCGTGCGCAATCAGATACCAGCATTGATCGACCTCTCCCAAGTGGTAAGGACGCACATGACGCGTTTCCGTTTCATCGGAGCCAAGTTTGCGGTAACGAAAGGTGATCTCTTTTCTGGAAATCACCGCATCCGCCAGTTTGCCAAAAAGTTTCAAATCGGTCTGGGTCACGGAACTGGGCTTGCGGGAAAGCGAGCGGTCGAGCTCCGCCCATGAAAAGCGCACCCGTCCCTCGATGGACTGGGTCAGCTTGCTGAAAACCTCGCGCATGGTCATTTCTAACTGCGTGCCTCTAACAGAATCCAGAGCCTGCCGCGCAAGGAACAAGCCCGCCAGATCCGCTGCCTGCAATTCAAACACCGGAAACTGGCTGACATCCTGTGTGTAGCGGAACCCATGCGTCTGCTCATCATACTCCAGCGGCAGGTTGAGCCGGTCACGCATGAAATTGATATCGCGCTGAATGGTTTTCGCTGTCACCTCCAGCTCTTTCGCAAGCGACGTACAGTTCGGCAACCGACCCTCGGCCACCGCCTCGTGAATCTGGTAAATCCGCTCCATCGGCGCGCGGGTCTTACCCGCACGAACTGCATCTTGAAGTTTTGGCATGTCTAATTCATCCATGAATGAGGATTCATGACAAGCAGCATCACCCAAAAGCTGTCCTACCCTACTTCTGAATCGAAGCGAATTTGAACGCAAGGGAGCGCGCGCGTCTCGCCCGCATCTTCAGAGTATCCTAGCGGGCAGGATGCCTCATTTCAAAGTGTTTGCCAGAAATGTGAAAAAAGTAGAATAACCAGAGCGCCCCTCAGAGAAAATTAGCCTACAAGAAAAAACGGATCTCGATTCCATGTCTTCACCCACCGCACCACCGTTCACCATCACCCCGGCCATTCTCTCGCTCGTGGCGGAAATTGCTACCGAGGTGGGGCGTCTTGGAGGTTTGCCGGAGCAAGGAAATATTCCAAAACTCCGTCGTAAAAACCGGATCAAATCGATACACGCATCACTCGCCATCGAGAACAACACTCTCACGCTCGAACAGGTCACAGCCGTCATCGCAGGTAAGCGGGTTCTTGGTAAAGCGTCCGAAATCCAGGAGGTGAAAAACGCCTTCGCCGCCTACGAGGCCATGGCCGGATGGAATCCCCATTCCGCAAAAGATCTCCTCGTCGCCCACCGCTTTCTTATGAGCGGACTGGTCGATAACGCGGGCCGGTTCCGCACGCGCTCCGTTGGCATTGCCCAAGGGGAACGCGTTGTCCACCTCGCTCCGCCCGCTGACCTTGTCCCCGGTTTGATGAAGGACCTGCTCGCTTGGGTGAAACGCACCGACACTCACCCACTCGTTGCCAGTTGTGTTTTCCATTACGAACTGGAGTTCATCCACCCCTTTGTCGACGGCAACGGCCGCATGGGTCGGCTCTGGCAAACCCTCATCCTCAGCCACTGGAATCCGCTCTTCTCCTTTCTCCCCGTGGAAACTGTCATCCGCGACCGCCAGGCGGAATACTACCGGGTGCTTGGGGCTTGCGACAAGGTCGGCAATTCCACCGCCTTTATCGAATTCCTGCTCGCCGCTCTTCTCACTGCACTCCTTGAAGTCTCTATAACCGACCAAGTCAGCGATCAAGTCAGCGACCAAGTCAAATCACTGCTAAAATTGCTAAAAACCAAGCCTCTTAGCGCGATGGAGTGCATGACTCGCCTCAAACTTTCCCACCGTCCCACCTTCCGTGCCAACTACCTCAATCCAGCCCTCCACCAAGGGCTCATCGAGCGCACCATCCCCGAAAAACCCAATTCCCGACTCCAAAAGTATCGCCTGACCGGGAAAGTTTGAAGCCACCTCATCTCAAAAGGAAACGAGTAGAACGAAAGAGCTCGCCCGCATGGCCACCACCCTTATTTTAATTTCCTTTTACCGTCGATAGATTCGTAAATGTAAAGTTGGAACATCCTTCGTTTCCTTTGTTGCCTTTCCTCCCCGATGAAGTCGGCGCTTTGAAATTCTTCGGGTTTAAGATTTTTGAACAGAAGCGAATTTGAAGACAAGGGAGCGCGGGCGTCTCGCCCGCATAGCTTTCCACTCTGCATACTAGAAAGAAATTTAAATCAGGAAGGCAGGAAATCAGGAATGCTTCGCTCCCATCTTTTCCTGCCTTCTTGCCTTCCTTATTCTAACCATTCAGTGCGGTTGGTAAACGCTCTAGCCGATAGCGTAAATCCCCTAGGCCACAGCCCCAACAAGGGAGCGCGGGCGTCTCGCCCGCATCTTCAAGGCATTCTGTTGGGTGGGATGGTTTAAGGATTTTGCAGATTTCGGATTTCTTCTAGTGTTTCGACAGCCTCACCTAGCACGCGCTCTCCGGCAGCCTGCAAGGCATCAAGGCTAAGCGGTTGTGAAGCCAGAAGTCCGTTGAGGCAGGTGTGGTGGGCTTCTTCAAGGTCTGCTGGGCTTTCGAGCAAGGCGCGAAGACCCTCACCCACCCGGAGTGCCAGCGTCTGCCATTCGTCCGGAAAGCAGGTTTGGAGAGCCTGCTGCCACATTGTCGCCCACGGGCGGTAGTCATCGAGGTCTGCCAAGGTGGCGATGGCGAGCACGCGACCAAGGTCTTTGTTGCTGCGTTTGATCGAGCGACTGTTAATGAGTCCACTCATTCGGTCTGATTTGATTTCAGGGTGTTCTAACAGATTAGATAGTGCCATCATTTCGGGCCGAGCATAACGGATGCCGAGATCACCAGCGGGGTGCGCATCGAAAGCGGTGATCGAGATGAAGCGAAATGTCGGCAGTCCGAAGTGTCCCTCGTCCAAAGGGAGTCGAGTCCACTTGCGGCCTTCGACTTCGGTGGATTCTGGAACGGTTAGAAGTTCGATGAACCAAGCCTCCTCGGACTCAGGATTCACACTTGGTGGATATAAGCGCACGGCAGGGAGTTGATCGACTGGAGTTCCAGCGTTGCCCGGTTGCAGTGGGTCGTCGCCCTTTCGCTGTTGCCAGCCTGCATCAAGCAACTGGCGGCTGATGTTCTGGCCTGCGCTGACAGCGGTTTGAAATGGAGCCAGCACGCAATCCACGTCTTTAGTGCGAACGGCCTTGCTGGGATCGTCTTTGAAGAAATGATAACCGGCAGCCAGACTGCCGATGACGACGATGTTCTGTAGGCAAGCTTCAGGTACAGCTGCGGCAACTTCTGCTAGAACTTTGGATGGGGAGATCTGACTCATGAGTTTTTGCGTGGGGTTAGCTTTTCCAGGAACTCCAAAGCTTGCTGTTCCAAACGGGCTTCGTGGAGATCGAGCAGACACTCGACTTCATCTGCATAGAGCGTGCCGTCGTTGGCCTCGGTGAAGAAGGATTTTTGGCGGTAGAGGGTATGAACGACCACCTGAAAGGGTTCGCCACGTTTGGCAGGTTTCAGGGCAGGGTCGAGCTTGTGGATGAGGGTGTCGATGGCGATGGGTCGGTGCCCTTGTCCGCTGTGGGCATCCATGACGAGGTCGAGACGAGGATTGCCGATCAGATCGATGCTGGGAAGGTAGTGCCTGGCACCGAAGGTGCCGCCAACGGCGACCGCGTTGTTGCAGAGATTGCGCAGGTTGTTTTCCTTGAGACGATCTAACAGCATCTCGGGCGCGCGCGGGCGACCGGAACGATCGGTGTAGCCGCGGCTACCACGGACTTTCTCAATCTGGGCCACAAGTTTGAGCCACGCCTCCTTAGGGAAGGACTGCAGCTCCACGCGGCGGTCTGAGTGGCGGCGGAGGTGAGGTTCCAGTTCTTCCAAAGTGCGAGCGATGGTGGGGTAGCTAAAACCGGTTTCGAGGCTGAGGTCCTTCGAGGTCATCGGACCGGTTTTGCGTAGCCAGTGGACGAGCATCACCCGCAGAATGTCGAAGGATGCCTCGGATGAGCCTCGCGATGGGCGTATGCTGCGCTCACGAGCATGTTTGACTACCTCCTCAATCGCGTCATCGTCCCGGTCGGTGAGAGGGCATCCCAATATCTCGTTCATGTCGCCTTGCCGACGGATGTAGAGCGTCATGCTCTCAAGAATGTCGGGCTGGAACAAGGTTTGGATACCCTGCCACTCAACGAAGAGTCGATCATTGCTGATCTGGGGTTCATCGAGAATCAGGATGCTGTGTCGCCCTTGGCGCGCTATGCGGCCCATTTCAACCAATGAGGACCGAAGGCGACGCAAATCCCGTGCATCGATGATGACTTGGAATGCACTGTCACCCCGCATGGCATCTACCCGGAAACTGGGTAGATTTTTAACGGAGACATCGAAATTGAGGTCGCTCACAAGATTAAGTTGCGACTTTTAAATTAAAGTCGCAAGTAAAAATATGAAGCCGCGCGTAAAAATTGAGACAGATTCACTTGCCTTGAAGAACAAAGGAGCTAGCCCGCATGGCCACCACCCTTATTTTAATTTCCTTTTACCGTCGATAGATTCGTAAATGTAAAGTTGGAACATTCTTCGTTTCCTTTGTTGCCTTTCCTCCCCGATGAAGTCGGCGCTTTGAAATTCTTCGGGTTTAAGATTTTTGAACAGAAGCGAATTTGAACACAAGGGAGCGCGCGCGTCTCGCCCGCATAGCTTTCCACTCTGCATACTAGAAAGAAATTTAAATGAGGAAGGCAGGAAATCAGGAATGCTTCGCTCCCATCTTTTCCTGCCTTCTTGCCTTCCTTATTCTAACCATTCAGTGCGGTTGGTAAACGCTCTAGCCGGTAGTGTAAATCCCCTAGGCCACTGCCCCAACAAGGGAGCGCGGGCGTCTCGCCCGCATCTTCAGAGTATCCTAGCGGGCAGGATGCCCGCGCTCCCCTTTACGAAGGCATCAATTTATCTAAGGTTATTTCGGACGGGTCCGCAGGATCATGTTTGGACTCCTCAGGATTTTATTGATCTCGGATCTCGTGCCGCGGTGGACAAGGCACTCTCGCGCAACTGCAAAAGCGGACTCATCAACCGTGCGGGCCGTGGACTTTAGCATCTGCCTAGGAATCACCCCGCGCTCGGTTCACTCGGTCCCACCTACAACGCGATGCAGGATCTCGTCCAGCGCAAGGCTGGCGGCAGCGTCTTTCCCACCGGGGCCCACGCCGCCAACGCGCTCGGACTCAGCGATCAAGTGCCCATGAAAAGCTGGCACCTCACCACCGCCACCACCACCACCACCACCACCACCACCACCACCACCACCACCACCACCGCCACCACCGCCACCACCGCCACCACCGCCACCACCGCCACCACCGCCACCGCCACCGCCACCGCCACCGCCACCGCCGTCTGTGCCGATCTTCCTGGAGTGGGGCGTTTTCAGTTTACGCCACCTATGACGCCATGGTCGCTAATTTCGGTTCTAGAGCGCCATTTATGGCGCTTTAAATGATTTTTATTAAAGTGTCTTATGTGGCGTTTTAAATTGACAATTCATGATAACGCGCCACTTTAGACGTGTATGAAGATGGACTCCAAGATGGCGGACGAAGCGCTATTGCGGCTGCTCGGGGAGCGCCTGTCCGGTATTCGGCTGGCGCGCAACCTCACGCAGCAACATTTGGCGGAACAGGCGGGACTCGGCCTGCGGACGGTGCAGAGGCTGGAACTGGGGGCGGCGGCGACGCAGTTGTCGGGATTCATCCGCGTGTGCCGGGCGCTCGGGCTGGTGGATAATCTTGAGGCATTCATCCCGGAGCCAACGGTGAGCCCGATGGCGCAATTAAAACAAGCGGGTCGGAAGCGCCAGCGGGCGACGGGCAAAAAGGCGGCGGTGGGGACACCGAAAAAATGGACATGGGGTGAGCCGGCATGATCGCGAAGGTGCAGCTCTGGGGCCGGACGATCGGCGCAGTGTCGCTCGACGAAGAACGCGAGGTCGCGGCATTCCAATACGACGCGGACTTCGCGCGCAGCGGGATCGAACTATCACCGCTAGTCATGCCGCTGAGCGAGCGGGTGTATGAATTTCCGGCGCTACCGCGAACCACATTTCACGGCCTGCCGGGGCTGCTGGCGGATTCGCTGCCAGACAAGTTCGGTAATGCGCTGATTGACGCGTGGCTGGCGACACAAGGCCGCACATCGGAAAGTTTCAACGCGGTGGAGCGGCTCTGCTACACGGGCGCGCGAGGCATGGGCGCATTGGAATTTGCGCCGGTGATGGGACCAAAAACTCGCAGAGCGTCGAAGATCGAAGTGGACGCGCTGGTGCGATTGGCCGGAGAGGTGCTGACGCATCGCGACAATTTACGGGGACATTTTCACGAAGCAGGGAAGGAGCAAGCACTGCGGGATATTTTGAGCGTGGGCACATCCGCCGGCGGCGCACGGGCCAAGGCGGTGATCGCGTGGAATCGCACGACGAACGAGGTGCACTCGGGGCAGATCGCGGCAGGCGAGGGTTTCGACTACTGGCTGCTGAAATTCGACGGCGTGGCGGGCAACAAGGATAAGGAACTGGAGGACCCCAAAGGCTACGGCGCCATCGAGTATGCCTATCACCTGATGGCGAAGGCGGCGGGCATCAGCATGAGCGAGTGCCGGTTGCTGGAAGAGAACGGACGGCGGCACTTCATGACGCGCCGTTTTGACCGGCTGGCGGGAGGCGCGAAGCTGCACATGCAGTCGCTCTGCGCATTGGCGCATTTCGATTTCAACCAGGCCGGAGCCTACAGCTACGAGCAGGCGCTGCTGACAATCCGACAGCTCGAGCTGGCGATGGAGGCGGTGGAGGAGCAGTTCCGGCGGATGGTCTTCAACATCGTGGCCCGAAATCAGGATGACCATGTGAAGAACATCGCCTTCCTGATGAATCAGCTAGGAGAGTGGTCGCTCGCGCCGGCCTTCGACGTGACCTACAGCTACAATCCGAGCGGCGCATGGACGGCGATGCACCAGATGACGTTGAACGGAAAACGGGACGGTTTCGCGCTGGCGGATTTCGAGGCATGCAGGAAGGCGGCATTGATGAAGCGCGGGCGCGCGGCATCCATCATCGAGGAAGTGCAGGCCGCAGTGAAACGCTGGCCGGAGTTTGCGGCGGAAGCCAAGCTCTCAGACGAATGGCGGAACAAGATTCAGAAAACCCACCGGCTAACTTTCCCCAAAGCATGACCCTCAACGAATCCATCGTCCAAGAAGAGCAGGGGAGGTGAGAGTGGAGTTAGCTGAAATGATTTACTATCAGAAATCCATCAAACTTCATCAATTCAGATTTTCCTTCTCGTAGCAATAAAGCATCTTTAAAGATAAGCGATATCTCGAAAACGTTAAGATGCGACACCTGACCCCAAAGACTCTTCATACAAAAAAGAAATTTAAATAAGGAAGACAGGAAATCAGGAATGCTTCGCTCCCATCTTTTCCTGCCTTCTTGCCTTCCTTATTCTAACCATTCAATGCAGTTGGTAAACGCTCTAACCGGTAGCGCGAACCCCTAGGCCACTGCCCCAACAAGGGAGCGCGGGCGTCTCGCCCGCATCTTCAGAGTATCCTAGCGGGCAGGATGCCCGCGCTCCCCTTTACGAACACCTAATTATCCAGCATCACCCTGTAGGTGTCCTACCCTGTAATTTACAAAAGAATCATTCCCTCGACAGGCTCGGGATAAAACCAACCCCGACAGGCTCGGGATAAAACCAACCCCGACAGGCTCGGGATAAAACCAACCCCGACACATCGGGGCGAGAAACAAACAACACTATGAATCAAAACCTTACAGAAATCGCCTATGTGCTTGATCGCTCAGGATCCATGGAATCCCTCCAAGAAGCTGCGATCAGTGGCTTTAATAGCTTTGTAAAAGAGCAACTCAAAGCTCCCGGAGAAGCGAATCTTTCTCTGCTGCTTTTTGATGATGAGTTTCTCCAGATTTGTGATCGCGTGCCTTTGAAAGAGGTGAGGGAACTGAATGCGAAGACTTATGTCCCACGAGGTTCGACAGCACTCCTTGATGCGATTGGTAAAACCATCAAAGGACTCGGTAAGCAACTAGCAAAAGAACCCGAGGAGTCACGCCCCGGAAAGGTTATCATTGCGATCTATACCGACGGTTATGAAAATGCCTCGACCGAATTCACGATGGAGAAAATCAATCGCATGATCACTCATCAGCGTAAGAAATACAGCTGGGATTTCATCTTCCTCGCGGCTAACCAAGATGCCATCGCGACGGCCGGTCGGATGGGTATCGATCCTAACATGTCCGCATCGGTCGCTCTAAATGAGGAGGGCACAAGCGCCAGTGCATTCAGTATCGGCCGTAAGATACGATCTATGCGTGTGAAAGGTAGCTGCAACGAAGAGGACGCAGACTACAATAAATCCATGTCCGAAATCGTTCAAGAAGAGGAGGGGAGGGGGTAGTGAAGTTAGCTGAAATAACTTAATATCAGAAATCCATCAATCTGAATCAATTTAGATCGTACGCGCCTTAGCGTTGAAGCGAATTTGAATATGAACGAAATTGAGAAAATGTAAAAATTGGGTAATTAACGCTAAAAAGAGAGATAAACATAAGAGGTTTAAAATTAGAAGGAACAGGGGCACTGGGTAGACTTATAATGCCTTTTTTGTATGACGCTCTGCAAACAGCTTCCACCTTGCACCCATCATTCCAGTCTGCTGGAATACCCTCAGACCTGAAAAATTCTCACTGCCCGCTCTCATGGAAACCGCTCTCCTCGACAAACTTCGCGAAAACCTCCATAAAAACGAGGCGGGTTCTGCGGTCAATATCATCAACGACAAGCTCACGCTCTCGGTCTTTTCCTTGCTGGAATCCAGCCTTGAGCGCGTAGACTCGATCCACCTCCTTCTACGCGACAAGGAAGTCTTCCTCCCAGTCGGTGAACTCGCACGGGAATTCGAGATCAACCCAAACGACGCGCTCTTCAACGCCTACGACATCACCCAAAAGAACAAGCTCCAGCACTTCGAGCAAGCCCGGCAAATGGCGGCCTTCATCCGCTCTCACGTCGACATCCGGCGCACGACACCAGTCTGTAAAATCAAAGGAAACATCCTCCTCGTCGATGCGGACTTCATGATCCAGGGATCGTCATCCCTCGAAATGGCCACTCAGAACGCACGAGCCGGTCATCACAGCATCAACTTCGACAGCATCATCAGCGAAGCGATGGACAAATCGCAGATCGAAGCCGCCCGTCAAAAATTCGACATGATCTGGAACAACCCGGATCTCACTTTCGACTACAAAGAGGAAATCCTGACCAGACTCAAATCGCTCTACAAAGAACACTCACCCGAGTTCCTCTACTACTTCACCCTGAACGAACTCTTCGGACACCAGCTCGACCAAGGCATCGCTCGCTTCGAGCAAGACGCGTTGAATTTCAAACGCACCGCCATCTGGAACATGCTCTACGATTTCCAGAAGGACTGTGTTTTATCCGCCATCCAGAAAATCAACAAATACAACGGCTGCATTATCGCCGATAGTGTCGGACTCGGAAAGACATTCGAAGCTCTCGCCGTCATCAAATACTTCGAGTTGCGCCAAGACAACGTCCTCGTTCTCACCCCTGCGAAACTCTACGACAACTGGAACTCCTTCCGTGGTGCCTACAAGGACAGCACCCTGAACGAGACATTCCACTACAAGATCATGTTCCACACCGACCTCTCGCGCACGCGTGGGGATTCACGCAGTGGATTTGACCTTTCGCGTTTCGACTGGGGAAAATTCGACCTCGTCGTCATCGACGAATCCCACAACTTCAGAAACCGCGTCGAAAAAGAAGAAGGCTTTACCCGTTACCAACGCCTGCTCAGTGAGGTGATCCAACAAAACCAAAACACCAAAGTTCTCCTGCTGTCCGCGACACCCGTCAACAACTCCCTCACCGACCTGCGCAACCAAATCAGCATCATCACCGCCGACAACGATGCTGCATTTGAAAACGAGGGTATTCACAGCGTTCAAAACACCCTTCAACAAACCACACGTGCCATTAACGCATGGAACGAGAGCGAACCCAAAATCAAAGCCGAACTGCTCGATGCCATCCCGTCGGACTTCTACAAAATCCTTGAGCTTCTAACAATATCCAGAAGCCGCAAGCACATCACCGAGCACTACTCATCCTCGGACGTCGGTCCGTTTCCTACAAAACTAAAACCCGACACCCACACCCCATACATCGACTCCCGCCAAGAGCTTCTCGACTTCAAGAACACCAACCTTCGTCTCGAAGAGCTGCTTCTCGCCGTCTACATCCCGATGAAATACATCAAGCCGGAGTTCCGCGCTTACTATCGAGAAAAATACCAGACCACCTACAACAACAAAGTCATCTTCAGCCACGAAGACCGCGAATTCCAAACCGCGAAGATGCACCGCTTCAATCTATTCAAACGGTTGGACAGTTCCGTGGCAGCATTCCACCTGACCCTTCAACGCCTCACCCAGAAAATCGACGCGTTCATCAATACCCTCCAAAGCCAGGACGGCGACATCAGCGCCGAATACATCGAAGATGCCGAAAACCCCGAGGATGGTGCGCCCGGCCTCGACTACAAATACGACATCAAAGTCTCCCACCTCATGGTCGATGAATACCTGCGTGATCTCAACGCAGACCGCCATCTTCTAACCGGAATCATCGCCGACGCAAAAACTATCCTCCACGAAAAACGCGACCACAAACTCCACACCCTTCGCGGCTTGATAACGGAAAAAGTCACCGCCATGCCTTACAACCCAGGCAACCGGAAGATCCTGATCTTCTCGGCCTTTGCGGATACCGCACTCTACCTCTATCAGGAACTCGCCGCAGACCTCAGAACTTCACACGACCTCACCACCGCACTCATCTACGGCTCGGATACACCACGCGTGAACAACCCGAAAGTTGCCCCCACCTTCCATAACGTCCTCTCCGCATTCTCCCCACGTTCCAAACTCCGCCGTGAACTCCCCACTACCGAACAGGTGGACATCCTCATCGGCACCGACTGTATCTCGGAAGGTCAAAACCTTCAGGACTGCGACTGCGTCATCAACTACGATGTCCAGTGGAACCCCGTCACACTCATTCAACGCTTCGGGCGTATCGATCGTATCGGCTCCACCAACACCCAGATCAAAATGATCAACTTCTTCCCCGATCTGGATCTCAACGAATACCTCAGCCTCGAAGAGCGAGTGAAACGCAAAATGATCGGCGTGAATCTAACAGCTACTGGGGGAGAGAACGACCTCAGTCCGGAAATGAACGACATCTCATTCCGTTCCCGCCAGCTCGCCCGTCTCAAGGACGAAGTCATCGAGCTGGAGGACGCCAATGAAAACCTCTCGCTCACCGATCTCAACATGAACGACTACCTTCATGAATTGAGCGAGTATCTCAAACACACCCCGGAAATTCGCCAGACACCCAGCGGTATCTACTCGATCACCCACGCACCGGAAGATTCTGATAGAAAACACGGCGTCCTCTTCTGCTTCAAACACCGCAACCTCGCCCAAAAACCCAAGAGCGATAGTTCCCTCTACCCATACTACCTCGTTTATGTCTCCGACCAAGGTTCCGCACCTATTGGCAAAGGGCAGGCCCGCGAACTCCTGAAATTCATGCGCCGATCCACACGCGGCCAAAGCACACCGTTCCCGGAACTCGTCAGTACCTTCCTCGCGCAAACCAACCACTGCAAGGACATGTCCGCTTGCTCCCAGCTTCTCAATCAAGCCATCGAATCCATCCAAGGCCACGAGGCCGCCCAATCCGAATCCACCGTATTCGACTTCGGCGGCTACGACAACCCTTTCGCCGGGCAAGATATGGACGACTTCGAACTCATCTCCTTCCTCGTTCTCCGACCATGATCGACCTCCCAGAAACCTGGCGTGTCGAAACCAACGGCAAACGCCTCAACATCAAATCCTTAACACCGTCCACACTCGCCACGGCGCAACGCGCCCGCCTGCGCAAAATCCTCCGCAAGGCTACACTCACTCACCAACTCACCGGCACGGAAATCCCATCGCTCATCACTGACGAATACCGTTGCCAAGCCATCCTCTTCCTCGACATAGAAGTCACCGATCTGCGCCAAGCGGATTTTGTGGCACGCACCATCCAACCGCAAATCAAGGAACACGCCGTACTTCACCTCCGCGACGGCAGCGGGCACTGCGCTCTATCTTTCGCCCACAAACGCCTGAGCCTCACCGATGAAAACGCCGTCGTCGTCGCGGACTCCTACTGCACGGAACCTTATGCATCCACCGCCGCACTCGCACCTCTACGCCACACCGCCCTGATCAATCGCCTGAACAAACGCGACCATTATATTGAAGCCATGGCCAAAGCCTTTATCCTCGATCACCCCAAGATCTTCATCGGCGCACCCCAGCTATTCGATACCAAGCTCTGGTTCCACGGCCCTACCATCCTTGCTCTGTTCCGTGCCCTCGCCGAACTCCAAACCCTCAAAACCAAAAAAGACCGCGCCCGTTCCCTTGCCGACAAGGCCACCCTCAACACCACCATCAAAACCGCAATCGAACGCATCAAAACCGAATTCCTTCCCGCCACTGATGATCGATTCTGAAAGAATATTTGACAAATTGATGAAAATAAGAACAATACGTTTTACCTAATCATACCAAACAAGCATGGATCTTCCAAAAGCAGAGCTGTTTTCTGTCCTCCAAGAGTTCAACCCTTGGTGGAGCGGGCAGCCTGTGGCCGACTTGCCCGATTGGGAGCGCGCCGCCTCACGCCAGATCCGCGAGTGGATCGAAGACGACCAAACAAAACGTTCCCTACTGCTCACCGGTGCTCGCCAAGTTGGGAAAACCACTCTCTTTCGTCAGGCGATCCGCAGAATGGTTCAAGAAGGCTTCCCACCCTCAAACCTGCTCTACGCGACCTTCGATCATCCCATCCTCAAACTCGCTGGACTGGAGCGCACCTTGCAAGCATGGGACGAACTCTTCCCTCCAGCTCCCGGTCACCCGCGTTTCCTCTTTCTCGATGAAATCCAGTTCGTGCCAGACTGGCAGACTTGGATGAAACACCAGACCGACTTCCAGCGCGGTCGCCGCATCGCCGCCACAGGTTCCGCCAGCCCACTCCGTGACGCTTCAACGGAATCCGGTGTTGGCCGCTGGGAAACGATTCCACTGCCGACTCTCTCCTTCGCGGAATACCTCCGCCTGCGGAACGTCGAAATACCCAAGCTGCCGGAAGTCCGTTCTCTCAAACAACTCTTCGATTGGAGCATCGGCGATTTCTCGAACGCGGCAACGCTTGCAAGACCACTCACCGCCCACTTTCATGAATACCTCCTACGCGGTGGATTTCCCGAACCCGCCATGGTCAACGATCTCACCCGCTGCCAGCGATTGCTACGCGAAGACATCGTGGACAAGGTACTCAAACGCGACATGACCGCTCTCTACGGTGTTCGCAGGGTGCTGGAGGTGGAAAAAATCTTCCTCTATCTATCCTACCACGACGGCGGAATCCTCGACGTGCCCACGCTTTCAAGGCAACTCGACGGCATCAACCGTCAATCGGTGAGCAACTTCCTCGATCTCTTCGAGGCAACCCATCTCATCTACCGCCTGCGCCCTCACGGCTACGGCAAGGAAGTCCTGCGTGGACGCTCCAAAATCTATCTCGCCGATGCATCGCTACCAGGAGCCATGCTCTTACTCGGACGCCGCCTCCTCGAAAAGCCCGACCGCCTCGGAGCCGCTGTGGAAACCGCTTTCTTCAAGCATCTCTACACCCGCTACTACCCGGAGCAGCCGATATTCTCCTATTGGCAGGACAAAAAAAACCGCGACCTCGAAGTCGATCTCATTGCTGAAACAGGAGGCAGGCTCGTGCCATTCGAAGTGAAATACCAAGACGCCGAACCCACACCACGCAAGCTCAAGGGTCTACGCTTGTTCCTTGAGGAAAAAAACGTCCAGCATGGCTATGTCATCACCCAACGCTGGGAGGACTTCGGTATCATTGAAACCACCTCCGCCCGCACAGGAAGGGAGCGCGAAAAACTCGATGCAAAAATCCTCGCCATCCCCGCTCCGCTCGCCTGCCTGTGGCTATCGGATTAAACCACTTTCGTCCCCTAACAACTTTCCAACCCAACACTCCTTCCGCCATGTCTGACTACCCGCAAGTCCCACAACAAATCTCCGATCCCATTTCGGAAAACCTCGCAAAACTGGCCAAACTCTTCCCCTCTGCCGTCAAAGACGGTGCGCTCGACGTGGAATCACTTCGCGCCGAATTCGGCGACTTCGAGGAAATCAAACCCGGAGATGAAACCTATGAACTGAACTGGGTCGGCAAACAGGCAGCGAAGAAGGAGACATTCAAGCCGCTGCTTGGCAAAACACTCGCACTCAAGGATGACGGGAAAAACAGCGATGCGACACAGAACATCTATATAGAGGGCGACAACCTGGAGGCACTGAAACTTCTACGACAGAACTACTATGGTGAGGTCAAAATGATCTACATCGACCCGCCTTACAATACAGGAAACGATTTTGTTTACACGGACAAATTCGGCGTCTCATCAGGAGAAAGTGAAGAAGAAGAGGGCGTAGTAAACGCTCAAGGAAAACGACTCATAAAAAACGAGAAGTCGTCTAACAGATTTCATGCGCGATGGCTTGATATGATATATCCAAGGCTAAAATTAGCAAAAGAGCTACTCACAGAAGATGGTGCAATTTTTCTCAGCATCGGTGACGACGAAGTGGCAAACCTACAAAAGATTTGCTGCGAAATATTTGGAGAAGACAATCAGGTTGCAATAGTTCCACGGATTGCAAAAAGAACATCAGACAAAGGAACGCACTTTAGGCCGACCAAAGACTATATCTTAGTTTTCGCAAAAAATATAACGCGCCTCGAAGAATTCGGTATTCTGAAAAACCCTGACCCAAAAGACTACAAATTAACAGAGTCAGACGGTCGAAAATACAAACAAAGCGGAGCATCTCTTTATCAGCCATCCTTAGATTCTCGTCCTAACCAAAGATACTATATTGAAGCTCCTGACGGCAGTTTGATCATCCCACCCGGTAACGTTTTTCCTGAAGAAAAAAAGGATGGATCGAAAGTAAAACCAAATTCCAACTCAGACAAAGTATGGAGATGGTCAGTAGATACATACCTAACGCAGAAACATTTACTAATTTTCACTAAAGGATCTGACAAAAACCCACTACTTGATGAAAATGGAAATCAATCAAAATGGAACATCTATCCAAAAGTGTATTTAGATGATGATATAGGCGCTACACTCCACCCAGAAGACGTCATATACGAATATCCCAACTCGCAGGGAACGAAAGAACTGCTCGCGCTATCTGTGCCATTTAGTTTTTCAAAACCATCAGCACTTTTATGTTATCTAATAAAAATGCTCAAAATTGAAAATGGTATCGTACTGGACTTCTTTTCTGGGTCTGCCACCACTGCCGACGCAGTTATTCAACTTAACGCACAAGACGGCGGGAATCGCCGCTTTATCATGGTTCAACTCCCGGAAAATTGCGCTGAGGACTCCGAAGCCGCCATGGCTGGCTATAAAACCATCGCAGAGATAGGCAAAGATCGCATACGCCGTGCAGGGGTGAAAATCAAAGAAGACCTGCAAGCGAAACACGCTGAATGGAATAAGAAAAAAGAACTTGAATCCAAGAAAGGCAGCAAGCTCGACTTACATGACGAAACCAAGGAAGAAACCAATCCCTACGTAATCAACCCTGGCTCTCTCGACATCGGTTTCAAATCCTTCCGTATCGAAGACACAAAGATCAATTGGCTCAAGAAAGACCTGCGCGGTGAACAGCTAGAATTCGACGACACCACCAGCCAGGAAGCACTCGACTTCGTCCCCGGCTATACCGACATCGACGTGGTCTATGAGTTGATGCTTCGCCAGTCGAATATCCCGCTCACTGGCACCATCACCAAACCCATTGCAATAGCCAAACGAACCTACCTCTACGCGGATGCTTACCTTATTTGCCTAGAGGAAAAAATCACACAGAAACTCGTCGAATCCCTCGCTGCCATCGAACCGACACCGAACAAGTATTTCTTCCGGGACTCCGCATTCGGCACCGACATTGCGCTCAAGGACGAAACTTTCCGCCGCCTCAAGGCCGAAATCAACAAACACCACGGCGACCTCGGAGCCGCCTACACCGTGGAGTTTATTTAAGGATGAATGATGAATTATGAAGGATGAAAATTTTGAAATGAAGAAACTCAAGCCGAGTGGAGAGAGTACGGAATTTCTGCTGTACACCGCTCCCAATGGCGAGACGAAGGTGGAAGTCTTTCTTAGCGAGGAGACGCTGTGGCTTACCCAGCCGCGTATAGCGGAGCTTTTCGGCGTTCAGCGCCCCGCCATCACCAAGCATCTGAAAAACATCTTTGATTCCGGGGAACTCGAAGAAAAAGTGGTATGTTCCATTTTGGAACTCGCCACTCCCCACGGTGCCATGGAAGGCAAAACGCAAACGCAAGCCGTCAAATATTACAACCTCGATGCCGTCATTTCTGTCGGCTACCGCGTCAATTCTGCCAAGGCCACCCAATTTCGCATCTGGGCGACCCAGCTCATCCGGGAATACATCATCAAAGGCTACGCCATGGATGATGAACGTCTCAAAAATGGCCGCTATTTCGGCAAAGATTACTTCCGCGAGCTGCTCGAGCGCGTCCGCTCCATCCGTGCTAGCGAGCGCCGCATCTACCAGCAAATCACTGATATTTTTGCCGAGTGCAGCATCGACTACGATCCCAAGGCAAAAACCACCCGCGATTTTTACGCCCACGTTCAGGATAAATTCCACTTCGCCATCACAGGTAAAACCTCCGCAGAGATCATCTTTCAAAACGTGGATGCAAATTTACCCCTCATGGGGATGCAGACATTTAAAAATTCCCCGGATGGAAGGGTTTTGAAGTCAGATGTGCTGATCGGCAAAAACTACTTAAGTGAAACAGAAATCGGAAAATTAGAGCGCACTGTAACTGCTTTTTTCGATTACATCGAGGGCATCATCGAGCGACGCAATACTTTCACCATGGAGCAATTCGCCACCTCCGTGAGCAAATTCCTTGAGTTCAACGAATACAAAGTCCTTCAAGGCTTCGGAACCATCACCCGCGAGCAAGCTGATCAAAAAGCCGCCGTAGAATACGAGAAGTTCAACAAGCACCAAAAGTTGAACTCTGACTTCGACAAGCAGATCAAACGCCTCAAAGGCAATTCATAATTCATAATTTCTATGAAAGTTCTCTTCCATTTCGACCCGGATCTTCCTCACCAAGCGGATGCGGTGAAAAGCACCGTCGCATTGTTCGACGGCATCCCTCGCAACCAACAGGGAATTTACGGCCGAAACTCCCTTTTCATGGGTGAGGCGCGCAACCCACAAATCACCACAGGAACAAAGTTGTTAGAGAACGTCCAAAAGACGCAACTCTCAAACCAGATCTTCATGGATGAAACACTCCATCGTTGCCACTTCGGCATCGAGATGGAAACCGGCACCGGAAAAACCTACGTTTACCTCCGCAGCATCCTCACCCTACACGAAGAATACGGCTTCAAGAAATTCCTAATCGTCGTCCCCAGCGTCGCCATCCTCAAAGGCGTCGAGAAAACCCTGGAACAACTCCACGGCCACTTCAAAGCACTCCACAACGCCGATCTTTCCAAGCACAGCTTCATCTACAATTCGAGCAACCTAGGACGCCTGAAAACTTTCGTTGAAACCCACGACCTCGATATTTGCGTCATCAACTTCCAATCCTTCAACAGTGCAAAAACCCTGATCCAAAAAGAACAGGAACTCGGCGGCGAAATCCTCTGGGAGCGAATCAAGGATCTACATCCTATCGTCATCATCGATGAACCGCAAAAGGTGGAGGGAACACAAAAGAAACCGACGAAAGCCCGCGAGCAAATCTCAGAACTGCAACCACTCTTCGAACTCAAATACTCCGCCACCCACCGGCAGGAAATTCCGTTCAACAAAATCTACTCACTCGACTCCTTCCAGGCCTACGACCGAAACCTCGTCAAACGCATCCGCGTTAAAACCGTTTACGGCCAAGTCCCCAAAGACCGCCCTTATGTCCGCTATGTGAAGTTCAACAAGGATTTAACAGCCGTCATTGAAATCTTTACCCAAGAACAAGGCAAACAAGCAGGCAAAATCCGCCTCAAAACCTTCCGCGTCGAAAACAACGCGGACATCCATGAACTATCCGGCAACCTTCCCCAATACAAAGGCTATCGCATCGACGCGCAACCTCACGCTTCACGCCCCCTCATCTTCACCACTCCGGGTGGAGACAGGGAACTGGAACACGGCCAAAGCAACGAAGAAATTTCTCAGGAAGAAGCCAAACGAATCCAGATCCGCATCGCCATCGAATGCCACTTCGAGAAACAGTTTCAGCTGCTCGATGCCGGGCATGACGTAAAAACCCTAACCCTCTTCTTCATCGACGAAGTCGCCAAAGTCCGCGACGACTCACGCGACGACAAACGCGGCGAATACCTCCGAATTTTCGACGAGGAATACGAGGCTTACCTCAACCGCGCCGAAACCCAGTTCAAGCTCAACGAATATCGCTATCTCTTTCCCAAAGACATCGCCACCAACCAAGTGCGCGAAGGTTACTTCGCCCGCGATAAAAACCAAACCATCGCGGAACTCAAATTCAGCAAAAACGGTGAACCCCTCAGCAAATCCCAAGAAGACATCGACCGTGGAATTGAGCTGATCCTCGAAAAGAAAGACGAGCTGATCACCTTCGCTGAACCACTCGCCTTCATCTTCTCCCACTCCGCGCTTCGCGAAGGCTGGGACAACCCGAACGTCTTCACCCTCTGCACCCTCAAGAAGTCCCACAACGACATCGCCAAGAAACAGGAAATTGGCCGCGGCCTTCGCTTGCCCGTGGACATCCGCGGCAAGCGTATCAGCGACGAAACCGTCAACGTCCTCACTGTCATTGCCAACGATCACTACGACCAGTTTGCCGAGGCACTCCAAAACGACTTCAACGAGGAAACCGGATTCAACCGTGAGGAAGTCACGTCAACCATCCTCCAGAACACTTTGGTAGCCGCTGGCCTCCCATCCGAAAAAATCAACGCAGAACTCATCAATGCACTCCGGACGGAGTTGATCCGAAAGAAGATCATTTCTGACAAAAACCTTCTCGATAAAGACGCGACGAAAACCCTGGAAACCATCAGCTTCGCACATCCCACGCTCGCGGAACACGAGATCAATATCAAAAAACACTTCGCCGAGGCGATGCAGCAAAAGGGCAGCCGCAAGCTCAAGATCGAAAACGGCGACAACGAACCCATCGTCAACGAACTCTGCAAATACGTTACCGAGTCAGATTTCAAAAAAATCCTCGACCGCCTCACGGAACACCTAACAACCCGCACCCTCTACAAGTTCCAACTCGACTCCAAAGCATTCATCGCCGCCTGCATCCGCGAGACAAACCAACACTTCGCCGGTCAAAAGCTCGAATACACCACCACCGTCAGTGGCGGCACACTTGGTTACGATTCCAGCGGCAAGGCTGTAACGAAACAGGACAACCTCGTCCGCGAGGAAGGAACAGAATACAAGATCATCCGTCCCGAATACCGCAAGACCGACCTCCAGATCGTCGATCACATCATGTATCATACCATGATGCCACGCCTCGCTATCCTCGAAATCGTGCGCGGCTTCCACAACCGCGAACTCCTCAACTCCCAGGACAAGCTGGAGGAATTCACCCGCCTCATCGCAAAAGCACTCACCCGCGCCAAAGCCGAGGGCGTTCACGCTTACGAAATCATCGACTCCTACAAACTCGACACCACCGAGATCCTCGCCGCCGACGTGATCGACGAGGACGCGCTCGCCGCCAACATCAAACGAGTCTATCAGACCAACACCTCCAAGAAGAAAGCCGTCCACCAATACTACAACATGGACAGCAACGGCGAATACGACTTCGCCGAACAACTCGACCACGACGATAGCGTTGAACTCTTCACCAAACTGAAAAAAGGCGGCTTCATTATCGACACCCCGCACGGCCACTACTCGCCCGACTGGGCCATCGTCTGCCGCCAAACCAACAACCACCTCCGCCTCTACTTCATCATCGAAACCAAAATGGCCAAAGACTGGGACGACTTATCAGATGTCGAAAAAGCCAAAATCAAATGCGGCGAACTCCACTTCAAAGCAGTATCCAACGAAATCAAATTCGACTGGGTCAACAGCTACAAGAGTTTCAAGGCCAAGGTGGGCTGAATTTACCAGAAACATTCCAATGAATTAGACCAAAGACGATGAAAACGAGATACCCCGATTCGCTAGAAGAAGCCGAAATAGACATCGAAATCAATTTTGATGTAAGGGGTGGACTGCAACGTTTCAAAACGATCGCAAAACTCCAGGCATGGATAGCAGAAGAGCGAAATTTCTGGAGTTGGCTCGACCAACGACGCCAAACGCTCGGATCGGCGTGGGAAACATTTTGGCGTTTTGATTCACAAATCAAAAACGAACTCAGCGGACAAACACAACGTTGGAACCAGTTCATAAGTGAACGCAACCAACTGGAAGAACGACTCAAATCAGAAGGACTCAGTGACCAGGAAAAGCTATCGGCCACCGAACGCATAGACATCCTAAGTAACGAGTGCCGGGTCATTCTGGAAAACATGCGTTCCCGGATATCCACCAACGTGCAAAATGAGATCGTCCACAATCGCCTACATCTTCTTAGGACAGAACCAGAATCACAATATCTTGCTGAAATAGCCGCAACAGACGCAGACGCTGCCGCACATGCGTTGAGCTACTTCCTTGCTCGCAATCGCAACGAGCAAGGAGAATTCAAGGGTAGGATGCTCGCCGCGCTCTATTCAGAGAATTTGAATCGAAAAGTTCGCCCCGACCAAACCGCTTTCAAAAGCGCGATCACTACATGGACGGAGGAACTGGCGGACTTCAAAGCACGTTACGAAACTCAAGAAGAAGAATTCTCCGATATCTTACAGAAACACCAAGACTCTGAAGAAGCATGGAAAAAGCGGCATGATCAGTTGGCTGAGGATTTCGGAACTATGCGGACAAACGCCGAAACGGAACTGAAAACCCTCAAAGATACCTACGACGCATTCATGCAACTGGAAGCACCGCGTGAATATTGGGAGAAAAAGCGAATCGAACACGCAAAAGGCAAAAAAATTATGGGGTGGGCATCCGGAATCGCGGCAGTCATAGGTGCCGGAGTATTGGGAATAGTGGTATGGTTCCTTCTGCCAGTGCACCACCCATCGTCATCGATTCCATGGCAGCAAATCGGATTCTTCTTTCTCGCATCAACATTCATCCTCTGGCTGGTTCGCCTTTTAGTGCGACTAATGCTAAGCCACATACACCTACACGCAGACGCAAGAGAACGAGAGGTAATGATCTCTACGTTTCTAGCACTCATACATCGACAGGAAAGTAGGGAAGGACTGAAGAAAGAAGACATCGCACTTGTCCTAGCTCCAATTTTCCGGCCTTCGACATCTGGCGTCATCAAGGACGACGGTGGTCCACAATCGTTCGGTGACCTGCTCAGCGCTCTAACAGGAGGACGTAACTGAACAATGCTCACAAGACTTCGCCATCATCTGCCACCAATTCAACGGTTGCCATCCAGGACAGACCCTTTCTGAGCGATTGAGTTTGAAGGGGTTGAGAGTCGAACTCACGCCGACTAAGAACGCTTAAGTCCTCTTGTCTTCTGTCTAGCTTTGAATGCGGGCGAGACGCCCACGCTCCCTTTATGACATTCTGTCCATCAGAATAGATCATGAGTGAGCGGTGGGTTCATTTCAGGCGTCTCGAGCTCTTTTTGCTACACCAGACAGGAGTGCTGGTTAGGCCGATTTGAATCCAGTATTCAGAAGCGTGCCATCTCATCATGGCGCGTGGCGATGGGGTGAGGTAGAGGGCTGAGAGGAAAGGGTAGCTGAAGAGGTCGAAGCTCTAAAGGTCGAAAGTCAGTGTTACAATCGCTGGGGCGATTGATTGAATGGGGTGTCGTTTATCGGGAGTATGGTTATAAACTCTCAACCGCACCAGCCCCGACAGGATGGGGTAAACGGTTCTGGCTTAGACGTTTCGATCTTCGACTTTCGACTTTTTCTTTCTACTGGGATCACTTCTAGACCCATTATATGTGCTGATAAACTAAAATATAGACATAATACGTCTTATTTTATATACTTTAACACACAATGAATCACGAAAAACGGTTTTCAGATCTTCTGGACGACTTCCAGCGACGTGGCCTTTATGGCTTCGAGCGTTCGAAGGTTGTGGGGGCATTGTCTGTTTCTTCTGGTGCGGGTTCAAAGTCTCTGAGTCGCTTAGCCGCTAATGGGCGAGTCAAACGCCTGCGCAAAGATTTTCATGTGATTGTTCCGGTTGAATACACTCGCCAGGGATTGCCTCCCTCGGATTGGTTCATTGAGGATCTCATGCGCTCGCTGCATCTGCCTTACTATATCGGTCTACTAAGTGCAGCACGCATGCACGGGGCAGCTCACCAGCAAGTTCAGCAACTTCAGATCATTGTTCCCAAACAGGAAAGACCGATTGAAGTCACCGGGCTTTCCATCCGCTTTTTCAAGAAAAAGGATTTCAAAGCCACTCAACTTGTCTCTCTCAAAGGGCATTCCGGTATGTTGCCCGTCTCCAGCCCTGAGGCCACCGCTTTGGATTTGGTGCGCTATGCTCATCAGATCGGAGGGTTGGATTCTGTCATCACGGTTCTATCAGAACTAACCGAATCGATGGACTCCGAAAGGCTCGTCGCGGTTTCCAAAGCGGAAAGCGAAATCGTGTATGTGCAACGCTTAGGCTGGCTGTTAGATCACCTCGGTAAATCCACTCTCGCCGATAAGATGCACGGAGCAATACAAAACTCCAAACCTTTACCCAGAGCTGTTCTCGATACCACTGGTCCACGCGTTGGTTCCATGACTGGAAACCGTTGGCGGATTCTGGAAAATTCCACCCCTCAATCAGACTTATGATTTCTCCCGCTTTTATTACCGAATGGTCACAGCAATGCCCATGGATTTCACCGGCTCAAGTTGAGCAAGACCTCGTTCTCTCTCGGGGTCTGATAGAAATTTACTCTAATCCCATTCTACGCGAACGTCTTCTCTTTAGGGGTGGAACCGCGCTGCATAAAATCGTTCTCCAACCCGCCGCGCGATATTCGGAAGACCTCGACTTCGTGCAACTTCATGAAGAACCCATCGGCAACACCTTAAACTTAATACGTGCTCAGTTAAATCCATGGCTTGGCGAACCCAAAAGCGACATCGGGCCTCGTGGAGCCACGCTAACTTATCGTTTCGAATCCGAGTTGCCTCCAGTTATTCGGCTACGCCTGAAAATTGAAATTAATACCCGCGAACACATCAGTCTGCTTCCCATCCAGCAAACTACATTCAAGGTGGTTTCACGTTGGTTTTCTGGTGAGGCAACTCTGCCAATCTACTCTATCACCGAACTCTTGGGTACCAAGCTTCGCGCGCTCTATCAACGTCGCAAAGGTCGTGACCTATTCGATCTCTGGCAAGCACACCTCGTTGGGATGTTAGATGCGCCAGCAGTAGCCACTGCATTCCGCCATTACATGAGTGCAGAAAATCACCCTGTTTCTTCAGCTGAGTTTGCAATCAATCTCGCCGCCAAAATGAGACATCCGGGATTTCTATCTGACATTCCACCTCTTCTCCGTCCTGGCGTTCGATACGATCCTGATCAAGCGTATCAGTGGATCATGACAGAACTTATGCCGAAAATTTAGAATCAAAAACACACACTCATCGGGGCAAGAAAGTCGAAAGTCATTAACACAATCGCTGGTGTGATTCGATTTTGAAGAGACCTTCGACCTTCGACTTTCGACTTTCGACTTTCGACTTTGAATGGTGTCAGTCCTCGCACTTTAACATTTTCTTCTGTGGCTCTTTTCCCACGCCAGACAGGAGTGCTGGTTAGGCCGATTTGAATCCAGTATTCCCAAGCTTGTCATCACATCATGGCGGCCTAATCTTCTCTAAAAATTTCGCTGTAATAGCGTGATACCTTCTCGAACTGTATGTGGATGTCGCCGTCGATTTCACACTCCAGCGACGTTAAGGGACAGACCCTTTCTTAGCATGTCTTCACTTGCTTGACTTCCGACCTCGTGACTAGTCCTCGTCTCAGACCCTCTGCGAGAGCTTGTTCCAGCATGGTGACGTCTGCGTCCCCAGAAGCGTCGCAATCTTGAATGGAACGCATCACTGTTGTGATGGCATAACCGCGCTCATGGATGACCTCTTTAGGATCCAGCTTGGCTTTGTGCAGCACCAGCACCGCAGGAATTTCGCTATTACGGCGGAAACTCATCGGTACTGTCATATGCAGCTTTGAGGGATTCACATCTGACAAATCACGCAGTGCCAGCGCAGTCGCGTGAGAATACACGCCCTGCGGTTGACCTTTGCGGTCTCTTGACCAGAGCGACCAGAGAACCAGTCGGGCGTGCTCGGTTTGAGGATACTGCCGCAGCCGGTAGATACCCCGGTGTTCACGGAGCCAATTTCCCTCTCTCACATGATAGCTGTGCGTGCTGCGAGCGAACCCAGCCTCCTGCGCCTGCGCCATCGTGAAATATCCGTCCTGACTCTCCGCAATTGCGAAGAGATGATCATGATCGGGGGCTGTAGAGGATGCACGCATGTTCGGGATTACTGAACATATATGTATAATAAGAATCCCGCAATCCGAATTTTTGGAACCACTCAATGAGGGTCCTCGCACTTTAACATTTTTTGCTGTGACTTTATTTCCAAGACAGACAGGAATGCTAGTTAGGCCGATTTTTACAATCTTTGTCGTGGCTGTGACAAAGATTGTAAGAGCGGGTTATGGGTTTTGGATTTCTTGTTGGATGAGCGTGAGGATGCGTTGCTTGGTGTTCTCGCTCAGGGTGCAGCTGAGGTGTTGGATGTGGAGCTCCATGCCCGGGGCGAGGGTGATGCGTGTGTAGGTGTCTGGATTGGCTTGCGCATTCCGAGTGGGAGAGGGTCTGGGGGTGTGGCCGTGTGGGCTGGGGATCTCGGTGAAGAGCATTTTTTTATACTGCTCGTTGGTCTGGCCATTCAAAGCGGCATGGATGTGTTCCGGAGCGAAGCGAAGGTAGAGTAGTTTGCGGATGAGCAAGGCCTGCAGGTAATGACGGAAGCCATAGATGGCGCGGCGCCCGTCTTTATCGGGAGCGTCCAGGCAGCCGAGGGTTTGATAGTAGCGAAGCGTGCGCACGGTGAAGTGATCGCTCACGCGCTTGTCGCCACCTTCATTCGCTTGGGGATAAAATCGACTCACGGCGCTGTTCACCCAGTCCACGAGATCGTCCATCGAGAACTCGGCATCCATCCTCTCAACTTGTTCAAGCTCTCTGGCTGCGACGGCGGGGATGTGGAATAAGGGGTCCGGCTTTTGGATGGGGTGTTTCATATCCGGGTGAAAATTAGGGGGTCTGAAAATTTATTGCAACAATTTATTGCAATAATCAAAAAATGCTGCAATTGATCGCCTCCACAGCGCCGCAGTGCCCTTCCGATGGTTGATTAAATCGCCCTTGAAAGGTTCATGCAGCGCTCATTTCAACCTAACTCACAAACCACACATCAACAGCCAGATACACCCATGAAAAAAGACAAACACACCCTCGCCGCCCGACTTGAAAAAGATGTTTACGAACTTTGCCAACCCGGTGGCCGAATGGTCGGCACCCAAGGACATGCCAGAGCGGAAGTCTGGGTGAACCGCCGGCTTAGCGAGATCGGATGCAAAACCTACCGCGGCACCAGTTTCGCTCTGCCCTACCGGGTGAGAGAAACCGATTTCACCAATTTTGCCGGCGTGATCCCTGGAGCCGATCGCTCCCTGCCGCCGGTGTTGATTGGAGCGCACTACGATAGTGTCATTCCGCATCCGTGTGCCGATGACAACGGCGCTGCGGTTGCCATCACCTTGGCGGTTGCCGAGGCCGTTGCCAAATCCGGTGGACTCGAGCGGGATCTGGTCATCGCGATTTTCGATGCTGAAGAGCCTCCTTATTTTCTCAGCGAAGCCATGGGGAGTACCCGCTTTTATGAAGATCAGGTGGATGAGCGGGGGATTCACTTCGCGTTGATTTCGGATCTGGTGGGGCATGATGTGACGGTCCCGGAAAATTGCCTCAACGGCCTGGGTGCAAAGATCGCGTCACCGCTCAAACCCCTGACGTTCATGACCGGGGCGGAGAGCCATCCGGATTTGCCAAAACTGTTAGATGAAATCCAAGTGCCGGACGGGATGAAGCTGATCGCCACGCTAAACGAGTATGTGGGTGACATGAGCGATCATGCGGTTTTCCGCTGGAACGCAGTGCCGTATGTCTTTCTCTCCTGCGGACATTGGGAGCATTACCACCAGTCTACCGATACTCCGGATCGGCTGAACTACCTCAAGATGGCCGCGATTGCGGATTATGCCGAGAGCGTGTGCCGCAGGGTCGCTGGAGCGAAACTCAAGGACTTCATCAACCACGAAGATCCGATTGAATTTGAGGCAAAGAGCTGGAAGCGTGCCTTGGGTCTTTTTTACAAACCCGTGGCCATGCTCTTGGGCGTGCCGAATTTCAAGACGCGGAAGCATATTGAGAAAGCGGCAGGGGCGTTGCAATCGTTCGGTCTTTAGACTGGTTCTCAAAAGTCCGAGCAGCAAACAGTCTAATTGCGAACTTCTTCGCAACGCAGATTACCAAATCAAAGAATATGAATCTAGACCACCCAAGGTAGGAAGATGTAGTAAGCGTATGGATTTCCCTTTTGTAGGGTTATTAAGGACACGATGACTATGACTGCCTCAGGGAACCATAGAGCCATTGTATTTTTTTTGATTCGGTGAGCTCATGGAAAATTACTTCAGCGGCAAGTCAAGAAATGGGGTAAGGCGTTCCAAGGTTTTCTCACCGATTCCCTCGACTTTAAGCAAATCATTCACTTTCTTGAAAGGTCGTGCCTCAATCATGCGGGTTGCTGTGACTTCACCTACACCGGGTAAGAGCATGAGTTGATCACGTGCGGCGGTGTTAGGATTGATCTTCTGGCCAGATGTTAGTTTGTCTGTTCCTGTGGCTAAACTGAGCTCTTCGGATTCTAGGCGTTCCGCTTGTCGCTCAGTAGGAAGTGATTCCCAGTTGGTCTTTGCCCAAGCTCCTACGCCACGCTTGGCGGCTTGAAGTTCCATGTCTTCTAGGAATGCGCTATATTCCTTGGATGACTTTCCCGTGTGCGTTTCACGGCTAACTCCAAATGCCCGGCCTAATCCCATTCGAACTAAGCGCTCAGATAAGTCCTCTCCCGCTGAGGTCGTAACGAAGGCATAGACTCGTTTGTGTTTTGCATCTCCTCGCGCATCAGCGAATGCGGTATGCACCGTGAATGGTGCTTTGAGTGACAGGGCCACTTCATCTGCCGCAGCCTTTCCAAAATCTTTGGCGATTTTCATGGATGCTTGAGGTGAGCCTCCCGCCTCAGAAATACCAAAATAACGACGCTGTGCCCGAAGACGTCTCGCATCAGTCTCATCGTTAACGTGCCACTCAAAACAATCAGCGCCGTAAAGACGAATCGTGTATTGAGTTCCATCTGGCATCTGCACTAGAAAACTGTCCCCGTCCGCCCACGCAGTAGGGATAAGCTTGCAGCCTTTTAAGGTCGTCAACTCTTGCGCCGTTGCACAAGTCAATGAGACACAGACTCCGAACAAAAGCAGGGCAAGTCCCTGCAGGGATTTAGTTATCATGGGGTTTTTAAAATTCAGTAACATCTAGTTTCAAACACATCCGGCGATGATTGACCAGCTATTTAGGGTTGAGCCGAAATGAGCAGTTCGCCTGCCGATTGGTTCATTTCAGGTGGTATCAAGTTTTCGGATTTTGGCGGTTTTACCAACTGGCTTTTTGCGGCGGCTCTTGCTGGCAGTAAGGCACGAGAAGTAATCCACCTTGCGGAAACGGCAGCTGCTCCAAGGGACGTGGTATTTACCGACAAAAGCCCTGAGACCCATGATGAAAAGTCCCTGACTTCCATCACTGGAGTTTGTGACGCTTTCCACAAAGTAGATGGTATTTCCCTTCAGTGGTCCATCTGGGAAGCAATACGCATCCGGCATGGATTTCGATGAGTGGATCGGTTCAGATATGTCGGTATTGATGGCAATAATACTATCGCCAGGAATAAATGTTTCCATGGTTTCAGGGAGATTTTCTAAGTATGATATCCAGGGGGTAGGACATACATAGGGTTATCCCTGATCTAATCGATTCAGCCTCGAGAGGGCGGGGTAAACGGTTCTAGTTACGACTTTCGACTTTTAGACCTTATTTTTTGGGGTCGGACATTGGTAAGGAGATATGTCAATGTCTCGTCAATAAATCGGAATACCAATCTCGTTCGTATTTATTTTTTCGTCCCAGTGGGAGGAGTTGGCACTCTAGGTATGCTGGTGCATTTACCAGTAGTTGAGCTTGTTCCTGTTAGGCGGTTTGAGGCGTCGCGTTGAGTGGTGGTAGTTGATTTGGAGCAATTTCCACTGGTGGTTTGTGAGCCGGTTGATCTTCCCGAAGCGTCACGGAATTGAGTGCGTGAACCGGAATATGGAGAGTGAGTGGTGGAGGCGCTGCCAGTTAAGCGGGAGGAAGCATCTCGATAAGTGGTTTGGGTTGTTGAAAAGTTAGGATTACTCTGAGTTGTGGCAGTTCCTGTTAGTCTGCCGCTGGAGTCACGGAAATCCGTGCGTGCCGTGCCGCTGGTGCCGAAGCCGGTTCGGGTTGTTGCGGTTCCTATGATGCGACCCGAGCTATCACGTATGACCGCTCTTTCAGTTCCACCCGCCTCCTTGTGGCGCTCGATGGTTTGGACAAGACGTCCGGAAGAATCACGAACCACCTCGCGGCAGGTTTGCGCGAATGATAGATTGGCAAGTGCGAGTGCGAATAAGGCGGGAAGCAATTTTGTCTTCATGGTGGTTGTGACGTAGTTTGGGAAAAATTATTCAGCTGATATTTTCAAAAGAAACAAAAAGTCTTTAAGTTAGAAGTCGAAGGTTTGACTTTTAGACCTTAATCTTCCTTCGCCTCTTCTTCTGAGACGATTTCGCTCATGGATTTCGTGAAGTCGGCCTCTTCTTCGAGGGTGCGGTGGATGGCGCGCATGGCTTTGAGTTTTCGGCTCATGGAGGCGGTGCTGTCGCGCATGCCTTTTTCGTTGAGTTGTACGGAGGAGGCCATGGAGCGGTCGATGCCCATCTGTGTTGCGGTGGCGATGGCGTCTTGGTTGGCGGCGAGGAACAGGAATTCCCAAGCAAATTCCTTGCGCTGGCGGGTGATCCTTTGGTGGATTTCTTTAAGAGTGTAGTGGTTGGATGCGTTTTCGTAGCCGTCCGTGTAGATGGCGACGATGACTTTGCCAGGGCGTTTTTCCTCGGGCTCGGCGGCGAGCTGTTTGCCGAGGGTGTCGATGGAAAAGCCAATGGCGTCCAACAGGGCAGTGCTACCCCGCGGGCTGTAGGTTTTGTGATTCAATGCCCTCACCTTTTGCAAGGGAGTGCGGTCGTGGATTTTGTTGAATTCGTCATCGAAGAGCATCAGCGATAAATTCGCGTCACCGGGCGAATCAAGCTGGCCTTTGAGGAATTCATTGAAGCCATCAATGGCGGCTTGCTGCAAGGGTTCCATCGAGCCTGAGCGATCGAGGATATAAACGATTTCAGATAAGTTTTGGTTCATGTATTTTGGTTCTTAGTTCTTAGTTCTTAGTTCTTAGTTCTTGGTTCTTGGTTCTTGGTTAAGAAGAGGAAGAGAGCGGAGCACCAACCAAGAACCAGGAACCAGGAACCAGGAACCAGGAACCAGGAACCAGGAACTTTATTGACGAATCTTAAAGTCTAGGGTCAGACATGCGTAGGGTGATGCCTGATTTTCGATGAAAAAACTTCAAATCAAAAAGCTCGCCACTATTCCAAGCACGGTGCGTATGTGGGCTTTGGTTTGAGGCGTGAGTGCGCTAACCGAATAACAACGCCGTATGAGAAATGATGAGCGATCCAGATTCAGTTGTGATGCTTGCCTCCTGAGATACATTCGATACAAATGCGAGGGGTATCGTTTCATTCGAAATCCGGCATCAAAAAAACCAAAATTCTTTAGCCGATAACGAGCTTCCGAGAGATGAACAAGAAACTAACAAAACCTAAAATCTACGTCGAGCTGACAGCAGTATGGGGTAACGACGACGCGGATAGCACAATCAAGGTTAGTCGAGGTCTTTGGAAAAAAATTCAAGATGGTGCCGAGTATGTCGCCTCTGCGTGGTCGTGGTATGAGGGCAGGAGGAGCTCCGTTTGCTGGCATTTTTCGGACGCGAAAGTTTCAATCTATGGTGATGACGGAATGGAATGCACAATCGAACTTCCAGTCATGGAGCTAATCATTGAGATAACTCCGTCAGTTACAGCAGGGAATATTCAGAACACTTCAAAGACGCCTTCGAGTAATTCGCTCGCCGAAATCTCAATGGCGTCAGAGGAATCGGGGGATTCACCGGAATGAAGACTTCTGGGAAAGCCGTGATCGGTATTGATGTGGGTGGAAGCGGGAAGGGCTTTCATGCGGTCGTCCTCCGCAACGGCCGGTTTATTCCGCAACACTTCACGGCGGTGACAGCAGTGGAGCGTTGGTGCTTAGAGCAAGCCGCGCAGGTTATCGCCATTGATGCGCCTTGTGCCTGGGCCACCTACAGCGGCTCCCGGCTCGCCGAGCGGTCGCTCGTTGTCGATGGGCAGACCATTCAATGCTTCAAAACTCCCGCCCGGACATCAGCCCACGGTCGGGCTTTTTACGGCTGGGTGTTCAATGGCGAAAAACTCTACGAGCGTCTTCTCCCTCATTACCAACTTTTCGACGGTAGCTGCCACAGCGGGAAGATCGTTTTCGAAACTTTCCCACATGCCGTCGTGTGCGCATTGGAGGGCCGGGTGGTTTCCGCTCAACCGAAGGCGACCATTCGCCGCCGGATGCTGCGTGATCTGGGCTACGATGACGGCCCGCTCCGGAACATCGACTTCGTGGATGCCGCGCTCTGCGCCGTCACTGCCGAGCGATTCCTCCTCGGTCGCACGAGTTCTTTTGGTAATGCCGAAGAGGGTTTCATCGTGATACCCGCCTGAGCGTTGTCGCCACGCCGTCCACCCGCTTCCTCCCAGAATACCATTGGATTCAGGTATCTTTTTTTAACATGCGTCACAGGTCGAGTTCTTGTTTAAGACTGTTTCTCAAAAGTCCGTGCGGGAAAGGCCGAGTCTGCGGGCGCACGAGTTTAAGGCGTGATGAGGGCGTGGATGAACATCCACAACCGAAGAACAACGCAAAAATCGGCGTTCGCAGACCGGAACGCTGAAAACAATTTCCGCGAAGCGGCACGAAATCCAAAGATTAAAACGTCCCTTTGCTGCTCGGACTTTTGAGAACCAGTCTAAGACTCTGCGTTGACTTGCGGCTTTAGACCGTTTGCCAAAAGGTCTAAGCTTTAGGGTATGAAAAAAGCGAACACCTTGAGGGGTGCTCGCTTTGAAATCATTTTCCTGACTTATAGGTCAGGATAGGGGATTAGCCGTTGGTGAGGTCGATGGTCTCGATCTCGGCGGAAGGTGCGCCGGTTGAGAAACGCCATCTGACTTTGTTACGCTTGGAAGCGGTACGAAGTTTACGCTGTTTGCGTTCAGTTGGGGTTTCGAAAGCGCGACGGCGGCGGATTTCCTCAAGGATACCCTCGGCATCGAGTTTGGTTTTGAGGCGTTTGAGGGCGCGATCTACGGGCTCTCCTTTTTTGACGTTCACTCCACGCATGTGTTGTTATCTTTCGTTGGTTGGATCTGGTAAAACTTTAGTTGGGGCGCGGTGTATGGGCTGGTTGATCGGTTGAGTCAAGCAGGAAACACCGCATATTGATTATTCGCCGAGGCCGAAACGGACGAAACGGGTGACACTGAGGGTGTCGCCGAGTTCCTTGCCTTTTTGCTCGAGGAGTTGGGTGATGGTGATTTCGGGGTCTTTGACGAAGCCTTGCTCAAGGAAGCAGGATTCTGCGTAGAATTTGCCGATTTGACCTTTGAGGATATTTTCGATCATATTCTCGGGCTTGCCTTGTTCGATGAGACGTACGCGGAAGATGTCTTTCTCGGCGTTGACGATGTCCTCAGGGATGTCGTTGCGGGAGAGGCCTTTTGGTGCGCAGGCGGCGATGTGAAGGGTGAGGTCCTTGATGAGCTCTTGGAAGGCGGCTTGGGAAGCGACAGCTGCGTTCTTGGTGCCGACTTCGAGCAATACGCCGACTTTGCCGCCGAGGTGAATGTAAGAAGCGACTACACCGCCGGGAGCGGCGTCGAAGCGAACGTATTTGCGGAACTGGAGGTTTTCACCGAGTTCTACGACCTTGGCTTTCACGAAATCTTCCAGAGTGCTTTCGCCATGGGAAACGGCGAGGGCGGCTGCATGGTCGGCGGCGTTTGAGTCAGCGAGTTTGTCAGCGATACCGGAGACGAAGGCTTGGAAGTTTTCGTTTTTGGAAACGAAGTCGGTTTCGCAGTTTACTTCGAGAAGGATACCGGTTGTCGCTGCGCCATTGACGCGGGCGGTGATGATGCCTTCGTTGGCTTCGCGATCGGCTTTGGCACCGGCTTTGGCGATGCCACGCTCGCGGAGGAGTTTGATGGATGCTTCGATGTCGCCATTGGTTTCGGTGAGGACTTTTTTGCAGTCCATCATGCCGGCGTTGGTCTTGTCGCGGAGTTCTTTAACGATTGATGCGGTGATCATGCTGAAAAGAAATTAGAAATTGGATATTAGAAATTAGTTTTTCTTAGCGGCGAGCATGCCATCGACCAAGTTTTGGAGGATGATGCGGATTGAGCGGATCGCGTCGTCGTTACCGGGAATTGGGAAATCGACTTTAGCAGGATCTGCATTGGTATCGACGATGGCGACGATAGGAATGTTGAGGCGTTGAGCTTCGGCAACTGCGATGGTCTCGCGAGCGGAGTCGACGATGACGATAGCGTCAGGTTTTTTCTCGAGGTTGCGAACGCCGCGAAGGTTGCGGAGGAGTTTTTCGCGCTCACGGCCGAGGGCAGCGAGTTCCTTTTTGGACATGGATTTGAATTCTGGTTGTTTCTCGATGTTTTCGAGATAGCGGAGGCGCTCAACGGATTTGCGAACGGTGGTCGCGTTGGTGAGCATGCCGCCGAGCCAACGATGATTGACGTAATGTTGGCCGGTTGCTTCTGCGGCTTCGCGGATTGCGTCTTGTGCTTGGCGTTTGCAGCCGACGAAAAGGATTTGTTTGTTTTTGCTGACGAGGTCGGCAAGGAACGCTGTCGCTTTGTCTAACTGTTGGACAGTTTTCTCGAGGTTGATGATGTAGATTCCGCCTTTATCCTTCATGAGGAAGGGTTTCATGCGTGGGTTCCACTTTTTGGTTTGGTGACCGTAGTGAACGCCTGCGTCCACCATTTCTGAGATGAGTTCGTTAATCATGATATGTGTAAGAGTTGTCCCGTCTTGAAACAGAGCGAGCGATTTTGAAGACCTGCCACTTGGTTTCCCTAGGTCTTCGTTGTTGTGAGGTGGCTGAAGGGGCGCGGTTTTTGGGGGTTAACCCAGAAAAATGCAAGCATTTTTCTGGGGTGTAGTTAAAAGTTATTAGTTATTGGTTATTAGGGGGCGAAAGTTCTTTCCTTAATATCTAATCACCAATTTCTAATATCCTTATCTCCGCGTGCGGCGGCGCGCTGCTCCGCTGGTGCGGCTTGGGGTTCCTTGGGAGGAGGGTTGTCCACGGCGTCCACCGCCTGAATTTTGTTGACCTCCGCGTCCGCCACCGCCACCGCCACCGCCTTGCTTGACTTTCGGGGGTTTGAAGCCGGTGCGGTGTTTTTCCTGGAGGTTTTCGCTGTGCCACTGATGGGATGTATCGCGCGGGATCTGGTTTTTGATGAGTTTCTCGATATCGCGGAGGAAATCGATTTCATCCTCGGCGCAGAAGGAGACGGCAAGGCCATCGGCTCCGGCCCGTCCCGTGCGGCCGATGCGGTGGACGTAGGCTTCGGGTTCGTTCGGGAGGTCGTAGTTTACGACGAGACCGATGTCTTTTACATCGACCCCACGTGCCGCGACATCGGTGGCGACTAGGACGGGAACGAGACCTTGTTTGAATTTGGCGAGGGCTTTTTCCCGTTGGGCTTGGGATTTGTTGCCGTGGATCGCTTCGGCTTCATAGCCCGCGGCGGTGAGGGCGTGGGCGAGTTTGTTGGATCCATGTTTGGTGCGACCGAACACGATGGTGAGTTTTGCTTCTTTGGCTTGGCTTTGTTTTTCTAGAAGCTGTTGCAAGAGATACATTTTGTTTCCGCGATCCACAAAGCAGAGTTTTTGTTCGATGCGTTCGGCGGTGGTGACTTCTGGAGTGATGGTCACATGGGCTGGATTACGCAGGATTTTTTGGGCGAGGGAAACGATGTTTGGGGCGAGTGTGGCGGAGAAAAAGAGGGATTGTTTTTTCTTCGGAAGGAGATCGATGATACGGTTGACATCGCGGAGGAATCCCATGTCCAACATGCGATCGACTTCATCTAGGACGAAGAAATCGACAGCTGAGAGGTCGATGTGGCCTTGATCGATTAGGTCAAGCAAGCGGCCGGGAGTGGCGACGAGCACATCGACTCCAGTGCGCATGGCGTTGACTTGTGGGCGTTGGCCGACGCCACCCCAGATGGTCGTGAGGCGGAAGCGGATTTTTTCTCCGTAGGTGGAAAAGCTTTTTGCGACCTGGCCGGCGAGTTCGCGGGTGGGGGCGAGGACGAGGACACGGCATTGTTTCGTGCGAATCGGGTGGGGGTCGTTGTGGAGGGCATTGAGGATGGGCAATGCGAACGATGCGGTTTTACCCGTTCCGGTTTGAGCGCAACCCAGGAGGTCGCGACCTTCCAAGAGTAGCGGGATCGCTTGGGCTTGGACGGGTGATGGGGTGGTGTAGTTGAGTTCGTTAAGAACTTGTTTCAATGGCGCGGCAAGAGCCATCGCTTCAAATGTAGTGGTCATGTCTTATTTTTAAAGACCAGCAAATGCAGATGTCTGCGGGCTGGTAGGGATCGATGAGATCGGTGTGAACCTCTTGCAATCTCTCATCGAAGTAGACCGGAAAAAGCGCCAGCAAAGAACTTGCAAGCTTGAAGGCAAAGCCTTCTGGCGGAGGGCTATAGTCGGATATTTCGGAATGGCAAAGCTTTTCTGAAACGAAAAAACCGCAAGGTATGAGGCCTTGCGGTTTTTTTGAAAGGCGATGAAGCCTTAAATCTTAGTATTGGTTCTGGTCTTGGGAGTTGCCATAGACGGCACCTGCACCTGCGCCGAGTGCGCCACCGATAGCAGCACCTTCGAGAGCGTTGCCGGATTGGTGACCGAGGACGCCACCTGCTGCAGCGCCGAGAAGTGCGCCACCGAGAGCACCGCGTTGGGTGTTAGGACCGGTTGGGGCTGTGCAGTTGCTGAGAGCGATGCTGGAGACAGCTGCGATCATGAGAAGGGATAGTTTTTTCATAATTTAGTTAGGAGTGATTAAACGAATACGTGTTTTTACAGGGGCGATCAAGGAATTTGAGCGGGATTCTCCAGTTCATATTCCATGGTCTTCATGGTTAGGTAGACGTGGCTGATTTGAATTTATTCGAAGATATTTGTGGTGCTTTTTAAAAATCAGACACAAGCGGTTTCGGGTGCGCATTGTGGGAGGACAGGTGCTAGAGGGAAAAGGCCGAGTTTACTGAGTAGGGCTTGATCCTTTTTGACTGAGGGATTTTCAGCAGTCAGGAGTTTGTCTCCATAGAAGATTGAATTCGCGCCTGCGAAGAAGCAGAGGGCTTGAGCTTCATCGGAGAGGCGTGTGCGACCTGCGGAGAGGCGCACTTTTGCTTTTGGTATGGCGATCCGTGTTACGGCGATCATGCGCACAATATCAAAGGTATCGACTTGTGGGTTTTCTGCCAGAGGTGTGCCAGGCATAGGCATGAGGGAATTGATCGGTACCGATTCGGGTTGTGGAGTGAAGTTGGAAATAATTTCTAACATCCGCAGGCGATCGGTGATCGTTTCACCCAAACCAAGAATTCCGCCGCAGCAAACCGACATGCCTGCATCTTGGACGTTTTGGATGGTGCGGAGACGGTCTTCGTAAGTGTGTGAAGTAACAATGTTAGGGTAATGCTCGGGTGAGGTGTCGAGGTTGTGATTGTATGCAGTGACGCCAGCTTGTTTGAGTTGTTTGGCTTCCTCTGGTCCGAGTTCGCCGAGTGTAACGCAGACTTCCATGCCGAGTTTGGAAACGTCTTGGATGATATCCAGAACTTGCTCGAAGCGTTGGGTGCCACCACGGACACCACGCCATGCCGCGCCCATGCAGAAACGGGTTGAGCCTGAATCAGCTGCGACTTTAGCGCGTTCTAAAACATCGCATTTTGACATGAGACGTTCGCTTTCGACACCGGATTTGTAGCGTGCGGATTGGGCGCAGTAGGAACAATCCTCAGAGCATCCGCCGGTTTTAATGGAAAGGAGTGTGCAGAGTTGAACCTCAGGCTTATCCCAGTTTGATTCGTGAACTTTTCTGGATTTTTGAATGAGTTCAAAAAAAGGAAGAGAGTGGAGGTCTTGGAGTTCTTTAAGAGTCATGGTTAGAAAATGAGATATTAGGCGATTAGGAAATTAGAAATCAAGGGGATCAGCGGCTCCAGCCTTCAAAGCCTGTGGGCATTTCACCTTGGCCGACTTTGGTGTAAAGGGTTTTTCCTTTTGCTCCGATGAGTGGGATGCCGAGCTTGTTTTCCCATACGTAGGACATGGATGCGCCAGTATGGCAGCCCCATGATTTACAAATGGCGTTTTTAGCAAAGATGGAAGAGTTCAGTTTTGAAATATCGTCTTCATGTAGCCACTCGGTCGAAACAGCTATGATATCACTGCCGTATTCGAACATGAATGCGAATTTGTTAGAGTGCCCGAAGTAATCGTAAGTTACGACCGATTTTTTTGGGCGCGCGTTGATTTTGGAAATATACTCAGAAGATGTATTGAACCAAATCAGGGTGGCGTTGCGTTTGGCGGCCTGTTCGGCAATCCATGTGGTGTAGGGTTTCTGATCCTCGCGGCCTCTTAATTCGTAACCAGGTTTGTATACCATCCAGACCAGCGGAGCATCGCTGCCGTAACTGAGACGGATTTCTGCCATGCGCAGTGTGGAAGCACGCACGAAATTTGCCCACCAGCGATCGTGACGATCTTCTTCAGTGCGATAATCTTCCCATGCACGCAGAGCGGGGCCGCCACATACGATGACGTGTTCTGCTTGTGCGACTGGTGAGAGAAGCAGCAGAGATAGGAAGATAGCTTTCTTCGCGTTAGGCATGAGTGGGATTTAAACCGCGAGGCGAGTTGGGGTCAATCGGTAAGGCGAGATGCGGCAGGTTAGCGATCACGCTCGAAACGAAGAATTTTTTCGCCTTTGCGGTAGTAGTTCAGACGATCCCGAGCATGAACTTCCAAATATGCTTGGTCTTCACGGAGTGCATTGAGTTCAATTTCTCTATGTTCTTTGATGTCCAAAGCTGCCTGTTCGCGGTCTTGAGAGCTGCGAAGTTTGGCTTGGAGTTTGTCGTTCTCCCGCTTGTAGGGGAAGGCAGATGCTATCACCAATAGACCGCAAGATACGGCCGTAGTAAGGTAGAGAAGTCGATTTGTGCCCTTGATAAAACGGACTCTCGACTCCAGGCGCTCAAGCTTTTGTGGTGTGAACTTGGTCTTGGCCATTTTCGAAGTGCTTATGTTTGAACGCGATTCCGGGCAGATTGTCAAGAAAGGTTAAGTATTTAGAAAATTGCTTAGGGATTGCAAGGTCGAGAACTTGAGCCTAGTTTTCGCGGCCCGGCACAGCCGGTTGAATCAGAAACAATGAAATTACCTCATGTGGCGATAGTAGGAGCGACGGGTGCCGTCGGCGTGGAAATGCTTCTTTGCCTTGAGCAAAGGAACTTTGAATTGAGCGAGTTGACGCTTTTGGCATCGGCGCGTTCGGCTGGGAAGAAGATGACTTTCCGGGGTAAGGAGATCGTGATCAAGGAGCTGACGCATGATTCATTTCAGGGCATCGACATCGCGTTGTTCAGTGCAGGTGGTGATATTTCTAGAGATTTCGCGCCCTCAGCCGCTTCGGCTGGTGCGGTGGTGATTGATAATTCATCGGCGTTCCGAATGGATGATGGTGTTCCATTGGTGGTTCCTGAGATTAATCCTGAGGCGGTAAAGAACCGGCCGAAAGGAATCATCGCAAACCCGAACTGCACCACGATTATTTCACTGATGGCACTGGCGCCGTTGCATGAGCAGTTTGGATTGGAGAGTGTGATCGCATCGAGTTACCAAGCGGTATCTGGGTCTGGTGCGCAGGGAATCATTGAGCTTGAGGAGCAGGTGAAAGCGATCGCGACGGGTCAGCCATTCACCCCGAAAGTTTATCCACGTCAGATTGCTTTCAACGTGATTCCCCAAGTGGATGTCTTTACGGAAAATGGTTACACCAAAGAGGAGATGAAAATGGCTAACGAGGGTCGTAAGATTCTAGGTCATCCAAGTTTGAAAGTTTCATGCACCTGTGTTCGCGTGCCGGTGTATCGCTCGCATTCGGTTTCGATCACCGCCAAGTTCAGTAAAGAACCAAGTGTTGAAGCGGCGAGAAATGCCTTTGTTGGTAAACCTGGTATTAAAGTGATGGATGATCCTTCGCAGAAACTTTTCCCTGTTCCGTTAGATACGACGGGTAAGGATGATTGCTTGGTGGGGCGGATACGTAAAAACCTGGTGTTAGAAAACGCCTTGGATTTGTGGGTCGTTGGCGATCAGGTGCGCAAAGGTGCCGCTCTTAATGCGGTGCAGATTGCGGAAATTCTCTGATTACATTTTCATGAACGACGATCTCAAAGACTATTTAAAAACTTTGGTTTCTGATGTGGATGTGGCGTTGGATGATTTCCTGCCTATGCCAGGTGAGACTCCTGGTGCGATTCATGAGGCAATGCGTTATACGATCTTCGCTGGTGGAAAACGTTTGCGTCCGGTTCTATGCATCGCTGCGGCTGAGGCATGTGGCGGAACTCAGGCAACGGCTATCAGAGCAGCGTGTGCGGTTGAGTTGATGCATACCTATTCTTTGGTGCATGACGATTTGCCGTGCATGGATGACGATGATTTGCGGCGTGGGCGCCCGACTTGTCATAAGGTTTACGGCGAGGGAATGGCTGTGCTTTGCGGGGATGCCTTGTTGACCGAATCATTTGCCTTGTTGGCCAAATCTGAACCGAGCACGCGTTACAGCGTTGGGGATATGATTTCTGAGCTGGCATCTGCCGGTGGTAGCCGAAAGTTGATTGGTGGCCAGGTTTTGGATTTGGAAGGCGAAGGTCAGCAACTCAACAAAGAGCAATTGCTTGCGATTCATGAAGCAAAGACCGCCGCGTTGTTAGTGACGTCTCTGCGTTTGGGTGGAATGACTGCGAATGCGAGCGCTGAACAATTGGCGGCATTGAGCGACTTCGGATATTCGCTCGGTCTGGCATTTCAGGTGATCGACGATATTTTAGACGTCACCCAAACTACCAAAAGCCTTGGTAAAACTGCGGGTAAAGATGTGGCGGCGAATAAGTCGACCTATCCATCGGTGTGGGGCTTGGAAGAGTCTCGCGTTGAAGCTGAGCGCCTGACTCGTGTGGCTTTGGATGCATTGGGTATTTTCGGTGAACGTGGTGCTAGGCTGCGTGAAATTGCCCAATGGATGCTCTCACGTGAGCATTGAGGGTAGGTATTTCACCTGAATCTTGATTCGATGAAGAACGAGGTTGATTCTGGAGCGAGGATGGGGCTAGGTCTCCGTATCAAAAAGCGATCCTTCAGTTTCATGTTGGCCAGGCGGTATCTTAATCCGCGTCGCGCTGTATTGTCCTCGTTCACGTTGATTTCACTCATCGGGGTGTTGTTGGGGGTTTTGGTTTTGGTGGTTGTTATGGCTGGATTTGCGGGAATTGAGAGAGATGTGAAGGCAAAATTACTAGGCTTCACCCCTCATATACTTGTTTATACAGGTATGGAGGCACCTGCTAATTCGCAAGAGGAAGGCTCCGAAATTCCAGCATGGCAGTTGCTTGCAAAAGACCTTTTAAAAGTTGAAGGGGTCAAAGCGGCAACCGCTCATATATCTGACAACGTGATTCTTGATGTGGGATCTTGGCAAAAACCTGTGTCATTTCGAGGAGTTGATACCAGTGATCCAAATCAAGTATCCGGTGTGGCTAAAATGTTAGATTTAGATAACTTTCCTGAATCAAATTCGGATTTAGGATTAGATGATAGAGCGGTTGTATCATCGCTTATAGCTGGGCAATTCGGACTTCGAGTCGGTGATACGATGAGGTTATATTCGACTCGAAATTTTGACAGCGTGATGGATGCTTACAAAGTGACTGAAAAGCCAGTCGTTCGAGCGGTGCATGCTGAGCCGTGGGAAATGATGACGAAAGTTTTGCAAGAAGATTTGAAGCAAGTTGGAGATGGTTTTGAGATCACTTCGGATAAATTAATTGGGGTTTATGATTCTTGGGCTCAGATTCATTCGGAATCGTTCCGTGAATTGGAAAAAGTCATGGTGTTTGATCTTTTGAAGGCAATGGAAAGTGGTGAGCCGAGTGAGGATAAAAAGATTTTCAGATTTTCCGCTGAGAATAAGGCGAAGCTGATCCAAGCCTATGAAGCGTTGTCTAAAACCGATGAATCGGAGATGGATGGGGAAATTTTAAAAGGTATCAAGAACTTGGTTCTACCAAAAGAAGTACAAGTGATAGGGGTTTATGCGGCATCGCAGATGGCGGTGACGCCAGACATATTCGTTCCCTTGCCTTTGGCTCAGGATTTGGCCGGCTTGACTGATGGGGTTCAGGGAGTTGCGTTGCGATTGGAAGATCCATATCAAGCAGAGCCTGTAGCGATCAAAGTGAGAGAGTATTTAGGATCTGCAGAATATGTTAAAACTTGGGGAGATGAATATAAGCCATTTTTCCAACTGATCAGTCAGCAGCGAGTCATGATGTATTTCGTTTTATCATTTATCGTTTTGATTTCAGCGTTCTCGATGATGGCAGTAATGTTCACTGTGACGATTCAAAAGCGACGTGAGATTGGTGTCATGAAAGCGCTGGGGGCAGCTCCGATACAGATTGTAAAAGTATTTTTGTATCAGGGAATGTTGTTGGGATTTTTAGGTGCTGTTCTTGGCGTTGGTATCGGAAGGTTAGTGATTTATTTCCGTGGCTACATCCAAGAGGCTATGCGTGTGTTGGGATTTGATCCATTTTCGGAATCTCTAACAGGTTCTGGTGTGATACCTGTTTATAATAATCCAGTTGAACAATTGGTGATCGGATTGATGGCATTTGTGTTATGCTCGCTAGCGGCATTGGTGCCGGCATTCTTTGCTGCTCGAAGCGATGCAGCAAAGTCCCTTAGAAATTTGTAATCATGGAAATTTGGCTAATACAGAACGGTAAGAAAACGGGGCCATTTAACGATTACGAGATTCGTGATCGGATATCCAATCAGCTTCTTGATTCCGATGATTACGCATGGCATGAGGGATTGCCCAGCTGGGTGAAACTTCAGGAAATTGATTTATTTAAAAATGAGTTTGAAGCGGCTAAAGCCATTCAACCTCCTCCATTGCCGGCGGTTTTTCCTGCTGCTCGTAATCAAGTTTTATCCAAGATAAAATGCCCGTATCTTTTCAGAAGGTTTTGGGCGAGGTGGTTTGATTTGATGATTTATTTGGCAGCATGGTGGATGCTGATGTATGTGGCAGGCGGGAATATTAAGGCGATGATTTTGAATCAGTGGGTTCAATTGTTATTATTCATGCCTTGGCTTGCAATCGAGGCCGCGTTATTGCATTGGTTTGGAACGACTCCAGGAAAGTGGTTGTTAGGAATTCGGGTCGTGAATGAGGATGGTTCTGCGCTGACGCTGAAATCAGCGATGTTGAGATCTTTGATTGTATGGATCGCTGGTTTGGGATTTGGATGGGGATTACTAACTGCGCTTTGTCATGTGATGAGTTGGTTTACTGCGAGGAACATAGGCAAGCCGGTTTGGGATCATATTGGTCAACACAAGGTCACGGTGGCTCCTGTGAATGCGATTAAAATCATCGCAGTTATTTTCTTATTCATAGCTGCGATGCAATTGCAGGTCGCAGTCAGAGGTCCGCATGATCAAGAGATCTTTTTGCAGGAGTATCCGGATTTTAAGGAGTTCTTTGAAAAAGGAAAGCCATGGCATCTTCCGATCAAAGACTGATTATTAGAAATTTTTAATATCGTCCTTATCGTTACCGGTAGTGCCATCGGCGCCATCAGATCCAGTCGACCAGAGATCGTAATCTGGGTTTAGTGCACCAGAACCACGGCGATAGTGATATTCGACACCCCATGGATCGACGATGGTTGCAGATGCTCCACTGCCTTCGATCCATTTTTGAACATCCGTTGCTGGATCTAGCTCTGATAAGTAAATCAGGCTGTTGTTATCAGCTAGGTAACCGTCATAAAAGAGTGCTCTGTAAAGCATGTTGGATTGACCCGTGCCTGTTGTGCCACCTGCATCCGAGTCTCCAGGATATTCACCGTTATCGGTATGGTATTGTTGAATCGCATTTTCGAGCAGTTTGATTTGGATCTCTGCTTGATTGTTTTTTTGTCTGGTTTTGACGAATTGCATGCTTCCGATAACAATGCCCGCAAGTATGATAATAATCGCTATAACAATCATCAACTCGGCAAGGGTGAAGCCGCGATGATATTTGAATTTAGGGTTTAGTTTCATGGATGTGAGCGGTTATTGTTGCTCGCCCATCGTTTGAATCATTTTGATGAGTGGGAGGAAGAGTGCGAATACAACAGCGCCGACGACCAAAGCAAGGAACACGATCATGATAGGCTCCAAGATGGATGTGAGTGCAGTGACCGCGTTATCGACTTCGTCATCATAAACGTCAGCTACTTTGAGAAGCATCTCTGGTAATTGTCCGGTTTCTTCGCCGACATCGACCATGGAAATAAGCATGTTAGGAAATACGCCGCTTGCGGAGAGTGGAGTGACAATGGACTCGCCTTCTTTGACGGCTTCGTGGACTTTGGAGATGGCGTTGGAGATGACGACATTGCCTGCGGTGTCGCGAGTGATGTTCAAGGCTTGGAGGATGGGAACACCGGATGTGACAAGCGTTCCGAGTGTCCTTGCGAAGCGGGAGACAGCAGATTTTCTTTGGATATCTCCAAAAACTGGCATGTGAAGTTTTAGTTTATCAACCATTTCGCGGCCGCCTTTGGTTTTTCCCATGGCGCCGATGCCCAAGTAGACAAGAAACCCAGCGACGAAGAGCCAGACGACGTTGGGGATGATGGAGATGGGCGAGGCTAAGCAGAATTCCGAGAAACCGAAGACGATCTGTGAGATCAGAGGGAGCTCGGAGTCGCTATTTGCAAACATTTCTTTGAATTTGGGTACGATGAAGATCATCAAGAATACCAGAATGGCGACAGCGATGAACATCACGATCGCGGGGTAGACCATGGCTGAAACAATTTTGTTTTTCAGTTTATGAGCCTTTTCTTGGTATTCGGCGAGACGGTTGAGGACGACTTCGAGCACACCGCCTAGTTCGCCGGCTTTGACCATGTTCACATAAAGTTTGTTGAACATGTTTGGGTGTTGAGCGAGGGATTCGGAGAAGGTGGAGCCGCCTTGAACAGAATCTGCTAGGGAGGAAATGGTGGCTTTCAGAACGGGATTGGGTTCTTGTTTGCCGAGAACGGTAAGAGAGCGAAGTAGAGGTAGACCTGCATCGATCAGTGTTGCTAGCTGCCTAGTGAAAATCATTAGGACCTTCGGCTTCACGTTGCCTTTGCTTTTGCCGATGGAGGCAGTTGTCGAACTGGATTTACTCTTGGGCTTGGCTTTTTTTGATCCTTTGGCGCCAGCATGTGCATTTGCGGTGCCTTCTTCATACACTTGGGTTGGAAACAGATGAGAAGCTCTCAGTGTTTGAATGGCTTCAGCTTCAGATGCGGCGGTAAGCACGCCATCGGTTTGCTCGCCTTTTGCATCGAGTGCGGAGTATATGAAGTTAGGCATAAGGATTTTTTCTTATTAAGGAGTGAATTACTTTGGATGATAAACAATTTTTTTGATATCAGAAGAAGAAAGTTGGGGGATAAGGCATATTTAGGTGTATTTGAGTACCTCTTCGATGGTGGTTTTACCCAAGTAGATGTTACGTAGGCCGTCTTCACGGAGGGTGGTCATTCCGAGTTCAATGGCTTTTTGTTTAATGACGACGGTCGGAGCGCGGTTGGTGATGAGTTCTCGGATTGGCTCGGAGATATTGAGGAGTTCATATAGTCCGGCACGCCCTCGATAACCAGATTGGCCACAAGCATCGCAGCCTGCGCCGGTGTAGAATTGTTTGTCGCCTAGTTCGTGAGGAGAGACGCCGAGCTGATTCAGGATTGCTTCGCTGGGTTCGTAGGGACTGATGCAGTCTTTGCAGATGGTTCTGACGAGGCGTTGGGCGAGAACCCCTTCCAAAGATGCTGCCACAAGGAAAGGTTCGCAGCCCATGTCGATCAGACGGGTAACGGCTCCTGCGGAATCATTCGTATGCAGTGTGGAAAGGACTAAGTGACCTGTTAGAGAAGCTTGAATTGCGATGGTGGCAGTATCTTTGTCTCGCATTTCCCCGATCATGATTCGATCTGGATCTTGACGAAGGAATGCGCGCAGGACACGGGGAAAGTCTAAGCCAATAGCCTCGTTAATGGGGATTTGGATGATGCCATCGATGTCATACTCGACAGGATCCTCCGCGGTGAGAAGCTTGGCATCGATGGTGTTGATGCGGCGGAGACCGGCGTAGAGGGTGGTGGTTTTTCCTGCGCCAGTGGGACCAGTGACAATAAAGATGCCGTTGGGTTTCTCGATGGTGTCTCCGATATATTCGTAGATTTCTGGAGGCAGTCCTAAGTTTTCAAGGCTGAGGTTTACGGATGAGCGGTCAAGCACCCGAAGCACGACGGATTCGCCGTGGTGGGTAGGGAGGGTGGAAACCCGCATATCAACTTGTTTCTCGCCGATCTGTTTCACGATGCGTCCGTCTTGAGGGATGCGTCGCTCAGCAATGTTCAAGTTCGCCATGACTTTTATCCGTGAAATAATAGGTAGGGCGAGGTGAATGGGTGGTGGTGCCATTTCGTATAATGCGCCGTCGACACGATAGCGAATTTTGAAGTCCTTTTCGAAAGGCTCGAAATGAATATCGGAGGCTTTCTCTTTGATGGCTTGATAGAGTACGAGATCAACGTAACGCACGATGGGTGCGGAGTTTGCTTCAGCCTCGATATTGGCGGCATTGATGGCACTAGCATCGATATCGAGTTGGCCGAGGATATCTTGCATGGCACTGCCTTCGCCACCGTAACATTCGTTGATTTTTGCTTCGACGAGGTAGTCGGGTGCGACGACAACGATGATTTCACGACCAAGCGTGAAACGTAGATTCTCGATAGTTTGCGGATTGAGTGGATCGACGAGGGCGATGTGAAGACCTTGGTCGTCAAAGTTGACAGGGAGAGCACCGTGCAGACGGGCCGTTCCAGCAGGAACGAGTTCGAGTAGGGCTTTGGGAGGGGTCCAGTTTTTGAGGTTGACCGTATTAGCTCCGAGTTCACTGGCGATCACAGGCCAGACGTCATCACGGTGTTGGATGATGCCGAAGTCTGCCAGGAGTTCGGGGACTGTTTTTCCGCTATTTTCGATTTCACCGAAAATTTCCTCAGTGAGCGAAGCGTCGATCAGGCCTCTCGTTTGGAATAATTCTAGAAGTTGGCTATTATCCATGGTTGGGTTCTGTGCAGGAAAGTGTTTTTCGTTGAAGATGATTACTCGAGGTCGCCCATAGTTGCATGGATAACTTCTTCGGCTGAGGTGATGCCGGCTAGGATTTTTCTGATTCCATCCTCTCGGAGCGTGCGCATACCTAGTTCGCGGGC